>Ga0315909_10000399_pt1 | contig 58397 bp, 62 predicted proteins | sample LakEriMetagenome_11_FD_203527 | JGI IMG/M metagenome (GOLD analysis project Ga0315909, IMG submission 203527) | Freshwater fungal communities from buoy surface, Lake Erie, Ohio, United States - Buoy 2 MA125 | ecosystem: Environmental > Aquatic > Freshwater > Lake | place: USA: Lake Erie, Ohio... | reverse complement strand
AAGCACAAGGACAGGGTCAAGCACAAGGACAGGGTCAAGCACAAGGACAGGGTCAAGCACAAGGACAGGGTCAAGCACAAGGACAGGGTCAAGCACAAGAAGAGGAAGAGGGTGAGGAAGAACTACCGGCTTAATCTAATTAAAATATTTAAGTAACCCATCAGAAATGATGGGTTTTTTATTTAATATATAGTTTATGAGATTTCTTAAAACCTTTGAGAGTTATAATGAAGATACGCTAATAATAGTTGATGTTCAAAAATCATTCAGAAAGTTTTTTTCTGAAATGTATCTAAATGAACTTAAAAAATATTGTAAAAATTTTAATAATGTTTATCAAATTTGGGATAATCATCCTGATGGTAAAAACGTAGATAAAGATTATTTATATGAAGATGAACCTGAAATTCCAATACACAAAGATTTGTACCATTTTCCTAATCAAAAAGAATTAATTGAAAAAAGATATAATTACGATGTTGATGCTGATTTTTACAAGAAAATATTAGATAAAAATGTATATGAAGACATTAGCAAAAGGGAAGAAAATAAGTCTTTAAAAAAAGGTGATATATTTCCAACAAAAGAAGGTACAATAATTACTTTTATCAACAACAATCACGTTTGGTTTCATTGTCCTAAAAAACTTTATGAATTACTTACCGATCTTAAAGGAAGAGAGGTAGTAATAGTTGGTGGTGCTGATGGTGAGTGTTTGGAGGATGTTGTAACAACCGCTGAAAGTTTAGGAGTTAAAATAAAAAGAGACTATAAATATATCTGGACAGCCACAAGTTGTCCTATCAAATAAAGCCTAAGTGTATATGAAATATCTTAAATTTTTTGAAAATTTCGATTACGACTCAATAGATTTACCAGAAGAAGATTTTTTATATGTACAGTCTTCTCAAATTCCAAATTCCGGAAATGGACTCTTTACATCTATAGATATAGAATGTGGTGAAGTAATATCAAAATTTATGGGTGAAGTAATATCAAATGAAGAGGCCGCAAAAAGAGCAAATGCAAAAGAAGATGATTATTTTATGATGTTGCCGTCTGGTGAAACATTAGATTGTAAGAAAACTTTTTGTTTTGCGAAATTTGCAAATGATGCGGAGGGTATCTCTTCAAATTTCAAAAATAATTCTATCATAACAATGAATGATGATGATGAAGTTGTTTTAGTTGCTGATAGAGATATTCGTTCCGGTGAAGAAATATTTGTCGGTTATGGTAAAAGATATTGGCAAAGAAATAGTTATAGAGTAGATTAGATTACTGTTGCGTATACTTCTAAGTCTCTAATCTGAAAAAGAATTTCCATCCACTCTTGGTGTCTTTCTGGATCATCATAAATATTGACCTCTAAAGTATAGGGTATATTACTTATTTCAGGTATATATTCAAATATTTGAGCGTTTATATCGCCTTGTATACTATCTTCTGAGAGTCTTGTCTCATGAAGTAATAGCGGTAAATCAGCACCAAAACTAGGATCACCTAATAACTCACCTTTGTTAGTGAAAATTATCATTTCATATTTTTGAACGATTACTCTAATTACATCATCTTCTATAAATTTAGAAGATTCGTATCTTGGATGACCTTTATATCCTATGTAGAAATCTTTAAAGTTTACTGGCATATTTTATATATTAAAATATTTTATCTTATAATAATATATCCCTGAATTTACCTATTATTGTTAATGCTAATACTATAGGATCAGTGTTAGTCTCTAACTTTGATGTGTAATCAGCTATTATATAGTTACATTCAAATAGTTTTTCTATATTTTTATTTTCATTTAATGACCAATCTATGAAATATTTGCCTAATAAATTAATTAAAACATCTATTTTTTCGGGTCCAAAATTTGAAATCACAAAATTATATATTGAGATATAGTCTATATTTTTATCATAAATTAAATTGTATAGTTCTAATTTAGTCTTTGTGTTTATTGTATTTGATGAAGAAGTTAGAGAACCTGTGTTGATATAGTTACCTACTTCTACTAATGTGGATCTAAAGTCTGGAAATTTTTTTGTTATTATTGTAACTAAATCTTCTTTTGGAATTTCAAAATTTTCAGATGGTAATATTGTATTTGATATTCTTTTGTAAATTTCTTGTTTTAAATATTTTTCTTCTTCAATATTCTGGCAATCAAAATTTATTTGAGGTATTCTACTTTTTATTCCATCTGATATTTTATTAATGTGATTAGTTGTTATAATAAACCTTACGCCTCTTTTTGAGTATGTTTCGATGAATGCTTTGAATGCATCCTGAAATTCAGGTGATGTTCTTTCAAATTCATCTAAAAATACATATTTTAAGTCTGATTCTGATTCCATCATAGGTGTAAATTTACAAAAGTCTTCAATTTCACTTCTTAAAATATTTATTGAAGTTGAAAGTGAGCTATTTATCTCTAAATTTGGTTTATCTTTTGAATACTTACCTATTAATATTCTAGCCAGACTTGTTTTACCTGTACCATAATTACCATAAAATATATAGTTACCATTTAATCCATCTTCAAAATGTTTTTTTATTCTTGGTAGTAATATAATGTCATCAATTTTTTTTGGTCTCCATTTTTCCCAAAGTAATAATTTATTTATGCTCATAGAAAATATATTTTTAAATATTGAATAAGTTTAGGGACAAACTCTATTTAATATATATGCTTATGATAGCAGGAAAGTTTAACATGGAAGATGTGTTCTTTCGAGATTTGACAGTCTGTGTACTTGATACATTAGAGGGTCAAATAAAATGGGTTAACAGATTTTCATCAGGTGATATATATGTTCAGGTTCCCTTTTATTACTCACTTTCTGGAGATGAAAGATTTTTGCTTGATACTTTTCAGGATGATATAGTTTCTGAAAACAGATTTGTAGAATTAAACACTGATATAATCCCGAGAGGACATATAACACTTAAGTCGTTTAATATTATGTCAGATGAATTTGCTAATCCAAATGTTTGGTTAAGAATGGTTGTAGAGAACCAGGTAGAGATACGAAAAATATTAGCAAAGGTTAGGGCAGTTCCTATCACGGTTGATTATGAACTATCTATACTTCTGTCAAATGAAATTGATACATTTAAATGTAGTCAAGCTATTTTGGATACTCTTTGGATTTATAAATTCATGTATTTTGAGCATAATTTCATGAACATAGATGCTGTGATAATAATGCCTGATTCAAGTTCAATTGAAATAAACAGAGAAAAAAATTTAACAAGTGATAATACGATAAAGTTGACATTATCATTTCAAGTTCAAACATACTATCCTGCATTTAGAAGAGATAGAGTAAATCTAGATGGTTATCCTACACTTTATGGTACTGGTCAGTCAGATGGTGCTGATTTGAATAATTGGAACACTGGTAGTGATTTAGGTAATGCCTTTGATGTTGGTGGTGATGGTACTGCGCCTAATCCTACTGTCACTGGTGATCCTAATGGACCTGATTTTATACCTTTAAATCCGGATTCATTACCACCTGGTGGTCCACCAGGTAGACCTTTCCCTGGTTCGCTTCCTTGGCCTTACAACGAAACTCCGTTTGATATACCTGGTGAACTTCCTCAATATGGACAAACTGGTAGTTTTGGTGGATGGCCCGCTGGTTCTGCTCCTACTCCTAAGTCTGACTCTGATTATTTTTCATATGCTCCGAAAAGAACTAGGTGGTTTAATAATATATTGAAAGCAAGACAAAATGCGAATGCAATAAATTCAAATCCAAATGCTGGTAAAGGTGCAAATGGAAATGATACTCAAAATCCACCTATAAATCCGAATCCAATTTAAAAATAAAAAATAGCAAAAAATGAGTTTTTTGTCTTAATATATAGATTATATAAAAAAATAATATTTATAAGTATGAAGAATCTTAAACTAGAATTGTTTAACTTCAAAAAGAATCTTTCACTTGACCAAGAAGAGATTTCAGTTATAATTGAAGGGCATATGAATGCATGCAATGAACATTCAGAAAAGACTATTATTAATTCTCTTAATGAAAAATTAAAAGCGTATACATATGATAAAAGTGTAAAATCTCTTTTAGAAAATTTGAATGATGATGTTAAAGCTCATGAATTGTTATATGAACTTAAAAGTCTATATAACATATTGAACTCTAAAAATCAAGGAGAATTGTATAGACAACCTATCAATGTTCTTTTAGAAGCTATTAACGTAGAGTCAGAACAAGATAGGATGTCTAAAGTTCTTAATGAATTGGCTATTTATGATTGGGTTCCTGAGATTAAATTATTTGTTCATAATTTGACAAAATCACCTGAACAGAGAACAAACTTGTTAAGTGGTGGTAAGGGTGAATCTGTATTTACTATTGTAGAACAAGTTGAAGATGGTCATATTGCTTTAGTTAAGGATTCTTGGTTCTTACTTACTGAAAATTCAATTGAGAAAACACTTTTAGAAAATCATGTTAAAGATGAAGCTGAGTTGAAAACTTTAAGAGTTATTGAATCTGCTTTAAAATATGCTCAAATTTCTGAGGATAGAGTTAATTTTAGAGTATCTGAGTACTTAACAATTGGTTTAGGTGTTAATGGAAAAGGAATTTTTATTAATGAAGATGAATTGAATGACGAAACTACGTTAGAGTCTCTTTTCTCATCTCCTATTGTTCCGATAGTAAATAAAAACTTTTATCCTGTGTTATTAGAAGTATCTCAAAATATGGATAAGTTTGTTGAATTAGATGTTGTTAAAAGAATTAATAATTTAATTAATCCACATTTGGAGTGTTTTGCTTTTAATTATAAAAATAATACATTTCTTTATAGATGTGATGAAAGATATGGTAATTCATTCTTTAAATATGAATCTGCTATAGAATTAGTTAATGAAGTTAAGAATGAGTTAAATTATGATTTGAGTTATTTTTATGAAAATAAATTAGATAAAGAATTAGTTATTAAAAGAAAACTTGAAGATAAAGAAAGAGAAGTTACTCTTAAATTAGAAGATGTTCAATTCAACATTGAAAAGGTTAAAGGTTCTATGGAGCTTTTAGGTGAGTCTGAAATTCTTTCTACTGCTCTTAAAAATCTTGAAAAAAGAAGAGCTAATTTAGATGCTGAATTGTTAGGTGTTAAAGAATTACAATATAAAGAAAGAGTTAAAATTTAATTTATATAAATAAAAATAAAAAACCCTCTTTTTGAGGGTTTTTTATTTTTTAAACTTTTTAGACTATAGAGATATAACATGAAGTAAATAGCTTCAAAGAGTTAATCTCTTAAAAAAATAAGCTATAATGGATGTATTTAAATAATAAAGATCTCTATGTTGAGATAATCGTATCAAAAGCACAAGGTAAACTGACCAGAAATGCTGAAAAAATGTTAGAACTTCTTGGTAAGAAAACAATCAAAAAAATGAGATATTGGTCAAATGATGATAAACTTGATTGTTATCAATCGGGTTTATTAGATATGTATCAAAATTGGTATAATTTTAATGAAGATAAATCAGTGAATGCTTTTGCTTATTTTACAGAAGTCTTTAAAAGAGGAATAGCTAAGGGTTTTAATGAGTTGTATAAGAAAAAGGGTGATAATGAGAATCAAATAAAATTAATATCTATAGAAGGTAGTAATGATGGCCAAGGACTACATTCTATTTAAATAGTTTATCAAAATAAAAAAAACCCACTCAAATTGAGTGGGTTTTTTTTGAGTAGTATGTTTATACTAATACTTCAGAATAAACTGTTTCTAACATTTTAGCAGATACTAAGTAAGGGTCACAATTTGAGGCTGGTCGTCTGTCTTCAAAATAACCTCTACCTTCAACCAAAGATTGTGCTGGAATTCTAATAGAAGTATCTCTAGTGCTATATCCATAACTAAATTCATGAATTCCTGATGTCTCATGTTCACCAGTAAGTCTTTGTTCATTATGTAGACCATAAACCTGGATGTGTTCCATATGAGTTGATTCAAGCTTTGTCATTGTTTCTTTAATCAATTCGATACCACCATCTTTTCTCATTTCTTTAGAAGAGAAATTGACGTGACAACCGGTTCCATTCCAATCTCCTTTAATTGGTTTCGGATGTAAAGATACGTTGACATTATGTTTTTCTGCAACTCTTTCCAAAATATATCTTGATATCCATAATTGATCAGAACCGTTCAAAGCAGTTACGGGGCCAATTTGATATTCCCATTGACCAAGTAAAACCTCAGCATTAATACCAGAAATATCTAAACCAATCTCTAAACACATATCCATGTGCTCTTCAACTATTTGTCTTCCAATTACAGTGTCAGCTCCGATTCCGCAATAATAATCACCTTGTGCTCTTGGTGTTTTACCAATTTCAAATCCAAGTGGAAGACCAACACCCTCACCAAATGGCAATCCTGGTTTATGAGTAAGTGTATACTCTTGCTCCCAACCAAACCATGGAGACTCGTCTTTAGTTAAATTCGTAAGATTTAACTCATCTATAACATTAGATAAATTTCTTCTATTATTTGTTGGATGAGGAGTTCCATCTGGACTAAGTACCTCACAAAATACCAATTTATTAGGATACTCTCTAAATGGGTCTTTACAGACAAAAACTGGTTTTAGTAAACAATCAGTGTTTTTCCCTTTTCCTGCCTCTGCTTGAAGAGTTGAACTTCCATCAAAAGACCACATTGCGTAATCCTCTGGATTATTTGTATCTGCTTTGTCAACAATTTTTGTTTTACTTCTGAGTTGTTGTGGCTCAGAACCATCTAACCAAATATACTCTAATTTAATTTTCATAAAGTGTTTTTTTTATTTTATTTCATATTTAAACTTTGTTTAATTTTTAAATACAAAAATCATAAATTGTTTTTATGAATCAAATATTATTACAGATTTGGGAGGAATCAGAGTTAGGAAATCAATTAAGACCGGATGGTTGTTCGTTACATTTGGATTATGCAAGTCATAAAGAATATATTAATTTTATAGTAAATTCTAGAAATAGTGAAATTGTTCCTGCTATATATGAAAACTTTGTTGGTGATCCTGTTTATGTTTTTGTGAATGATGTAATATATGGAATTCTACAAAGAGATAAAAACGTTAGACTACAGGAACATGAGTTTAATAATCTTTTAGGTCTAAGAGAAATCGAAATATCAAATGACTAGTATTTTTTACATATTTATACCATTCTTTATATGGATGAATCTATACTATTTAGCTAATTTGACTAAATTAGATGCTAGATTTTACCAGAAAGATTTGTCTAATATGAGTAAGAGTGATTTTTTTTACTATTTTTTAAGAGTAACTTATTGGATTTGGTTGTTTATTGGTTTTTTTACATCAATCTACTTTTTCTTCTTATCAATGATTTTAATAAATATAGCCAAGTTTCCGATTTATCATTTAGTTAAAAAATTATATAGATTATATAATGTTTTGGTTCCGATATTTTCTATAATAATAATGATAATTATAATGTTTTATTTGTTTTTCAAACATTAAATTTCTTTAGATGGTCTTCAGTAATTATTATAAACTCATAACCCTTTTTATTGCACCAGTTTATCATCGTTTCCCACTTGTTTTTATTCTTATATGCCATTTTCAAATCATATTCAAAGTTTTTTAACTTTTTTGTACCCTTTTCTGGAACTTGGAGTTTACCTTCGTTTAACGCAATGACCATTTTATATTCTTTCATAGGTTTTACTTCTACAACTACTTGCCTTAACTGACCGTTTTCGTTTCTCATCTCATAATAAAAATCTGGATAGTAGCAGTGCTCTTTTACTTTCATGTCACCATTATCAAAATGAGTCATTTGATAAGGTATTCTCATACATTCTGCTCCCCACTTAGTTATTTTTTCATTATGATCTAACCAAGTCATAATTTTTTTTTCCCAAGAACTTCTGTAGTAAACACCACCTATTGTATTTAATTTTATTATTTTATCTTTGTTTTTAGGAATATAATTACCTTGAGAATAATTAGTATTATTTGGCTTAGAGTTTAACATATTTGTCTACTTTCTTTATTTTATATATAAAAACAAAAACTCTTTATGGGTGAATTAATCGAAAGGTCTAAGCTTAGTTTGTTAGTTAATGGTAATGGTTTGGCTGATAATTTCAAAAAAAATTCTTTATGGTTTTATGAACAATACCAAAAATCTTCTGAAGAGATTAAAAATATTCAAACAAAAGATATATTTCCTGGTGGATTTTATTTCTTTCATTATTTAGATGATTCTAACTGGATGAAATGGTCTCCTGTTTTTGTTTCGGATTTTAGGAAGTTTTCAAATAAAATTATTATATTTGCAGTAAACTTTAATTTAATACCATTGGAAATCAGAGTTTTTTTATTTGATAAGTTTATAAAACCTGAAGATTTTGAAAAAAATAATTTTTTAAAAGTAGATTTTAATGGTATGTATAATGAATTAAGAAGTATAGGATTTGAATATGCACTTATGGAGTTTGATTCTTCTAGAATACAATTAGTTCATAGAATCGGATTAAATGTATTGCCAAGATTTTTATATCATCAACATCCTAAAAATTTATATGATCCTAAAAAGTTAGTGGATATTTGGAAAGTTAAATTAGAAAAAAGAGATAGCAGACATAAAGAAATGACAACTTCAATATTAAGTGAATTTTATGATGTTGCTTTTGATATAGATGAAAAATATAGTACGTTAAAAAACCATATAAATCGAATTAGAACAAATCAAATAAAATACGGAAACAAGTTAAAATAAATCATATGAAAATTTTCAATTTTAAATCAAAAAAAGAGTCAGAGTTAAAACCTATGGGTGTAAAGAAAACGGTAGAAAGACCATTTCAACCTGTAAACAGATTAAGTGATGATGAGTTACAAAAATTAATCTCTGATACAAAAAAAGAAAAAGAGAAGATAAAATCTATGGATCCATATTTCTTACAAGAAATATCTGATAGATTGTTTGGTCCTGAGGCAGAAGATTATATAAAAGCTATAAAAGAATTAAATTCAAAATACAAACCAAGAGCTGGTAGAACAGGTCATGATATTTTTAAAATCGAGAAATAGTCTCGATTTTTTTTTGTTTTGGAGGAATAACCATAATTTAATATATATGGTAAATTTTTATATAAATAATAGATGGCAACTTATAACAATTTTGGTTCCACTCAACAAAATAATTCAAACTTTGCATTTGCTTCTAATTCTGCAGTAGAAAACAAAGGATTATTTTCTAGGATTCTCAGAACACTTTCTAACTATGGAATGAATTACGATGATATGATAATTCGTAATCAAGTTGGTATTGGTATAAATGAAGATCCATATGCGGCTAAAGGTAACTCGATGTATGATTTCTTTTCTCAAAGAGCAGTTGCGTCTGTTTTGAACAGAAAATCTATACCTTATTTAGATAAAGCATATGCTGATAAAAGAAGAATATTAAGAGAATATTCAATCAAAGATGAAATAAGAGATTTTGTTTCTACAATTTGTGATGAATCTATTGTTTTCAATGATGATAGTGACTTTTGTGCTCCTAAATCTATTTCAAATGAATATTCTCAAGAGGTAAGAGACAAATATCAAGAATATTTTGAGAAAATTTATAACAAATTTGGATTTTCTGATAATATAACTGCTTGGAGTATGATGAAAGATTTTCTAATTGATGGTCATATTGCAATAGAAATAATTTTTGATGATAAAAAGAAAAACATTATTGGTTTTAATAGATTGAGACCTGACACTTTAGTTCCGGCATATGAACCAACTATAGGACATCTATGGATTCAGTTTCCTGAAGATCCTCAATTAAGAAGAATATTTTTAGATTCTCAGATTATTTATGTCTCCTACTCTACACAAAATGATTATTCAGAGACATCTTATGTTGAGGGTTTAATAAAGCCTTATAATCAATTAAAAATACTTGAACAAACAAGAATTATGTTCAATATAGTAAATGCGACTGTATATCAAAAATTCACGATTCCAATCAAAGGTTTATCAAGACAAAGAGCTGAGGAACAAATAGGTCAACTTATTCATGATTATTCAGAAGAAGTTGAATGGGATGATTCTTTAGGAACTTTGACTATTAATGGCGCCAAGCATTTACCTTATAATAAACAAATATGGTTTCCTGAAGGTGATGCTGGAACTCCGAATATGGAATTAGTTTCTCCACAGGGTCATGATTTGAATGATGAAACTATGCTATCTTGGTTTTATAAAGCTCTTAAAAGAGCCTCTAAGATACCTATGCAACGATTTGAGGCTGAGAATGGTGGTGGAAATTTATTTGGAGACTCATCAGAAATGACTAGAGATGAAATTAAATTTCACAATTTCATTTCAAGATTACGTGCTAACTTTAAAGAATTGATAGTGAAACCTCTGAAACTACAGATGTTGATAGAGTTTCCTGAACTGAAAGATGATGAAGTTTTCACAAATCAGGTAGATATTCAATTCTATTCTAATCAACTATTTGAAGATTGGAAGAAAATCAATAATCTGTCTAAAAGATCTGAGATTGTTGGAACTTTATTAGGAGTTATGAATGGTGAAAAACCTTATTTCCATATTGAATGGATTATGGATAATGTATTCAAACTAACACCTGAACAGAAGGCTGAAAATGAAAGATATTGGGCTAGAGATGTGGCGAATGTCGCGGCTGGTGCAGCTGGTGCTGCTCCTGCAGAGGGTGGTGAGGCAGCTCCGGCTGAAGGCGGTGAGGCAGCTCCTGCGGAAGGTGGTGAAGCGGCTCCTGCTGAAGGTGAAGCTCCTGCTGAAGGTGGTGGAGAAGCTCCTGCTGAAGGTGGTGGAGAAGGTGGTGGAGAGTTTGAATTCTAAGAGTTCAGAATTTCTAAATCAAAATCTGATAATGAATTGATTCCTTTTTCTAGTATTTTATCCAAAACATCATCTTTTGTAGTCCAGTCTTTTTTGAACAATTTAATAAGTTTTAGAACTTCATTCTTAACTGGTTGATTTCTATAGTTTTTATATGATAATTTTAAATTATTATCAAAAATAATATCCTTTGTCAAATCAAATATTTTATGATCGATAGAGTATTTTAGATATAGTTCAGATATCTTATTTAATAGATATTTGTCTAGAATGGCAAACATACATTCGTATTCTTTTTCATCGGTAAACTCAACCATTGATATCTTGTTGTATAATGTTGATACATAATCTACCTCTGTTGATGACATAGACATAATTATTTCATCAATCTCTCTTTGGTGTTTAGTGGTTGTTATCTTATAAAACCTCATGCTGCTTGTTTTGGTAATTCAAAATAAAAGTTATCTATTTGTCCTTCTATATTTATATGTTGATTAAGTTTTAATTCTAAGCCGGACTCTACTAAGTTTTTAATTACTTTACCCCATCGTGTGTTTAATAAAATTAATTCAGCTTCTAGTTTCAAAATTTCATTTTCTAAAATTATAAAAGTTAATTTTTTCAAAGATGAACATGCATTTGTTAGTGATGTTGTGTATGTATATTCTTGGTCACTTACTGAGATATAAAAGACCATTGGATTATTTTTGATTTCTATATCAAATTGAATTTTTTTTCCTTTCTCTAATAATTGGTTGAGATTTATTTCTCTTTTGTATTTTTTCCAATTTGAAAATCTCGATAATAAATGTTCATAATCAGTTATTTTATTATTATCTAACTCAACACTAAACTCTTTTGTCATCAGAATAATTTAAAATCAATTTGTTTCTTTTCTAAATCAACTGATGAAACAATAACTTTTAAAGGATCTCCTAGTCTGATTTTATTTCCCATTTCATCAGTGATGGTATAGTGGTCTAAATCTACTTTTACTTTACCAATACTATTATATCGAATCATTCCTTCGCATTTAGAATCTATAAGCTCTACATAGATACCCCAATCAGTGACTCCTGATACTATTCCATCAAAAACTTGACCAATTTTATCTTGTAAGAATTCTGCTTGTTTATACTTAATTGAATCTCGTTGAGCTTTTGCCGCAATTAGCTCTCTACTTGAACACCAACTGGCTTGTTCTTCAATTTTATTAGGATTTCCTTGTTTTCCTTTATTTAAAAAATCAAAAAGAATTCTATGTGTTATTAAGTCTGGATATCTCCTAATTGGTGAGGTAAAGTGTGAGTAATGTGTGAAACCTAATCCGTAGTGTCCAATGTTTTTTATTGTGTATTTTGCTTTAGACATACATCTTGTTACTAAAGTTTCAATCATGTTTTCTTCAGGAGTTCCTTTTATTTCTTTTAGTAATTTGTTTATGGATTTTTTTAACTCATCACCCTCGCCTTCTATTGCAACATCGTGTCCAAAATTTTGACAAACTCCTACAAGTTGTTGAAGTTTTTCCATATTTGGTGTATCGTGTATTCTATAGACATTAAACCATTGATTATTAGAAAGTATCTTAGCTACTGACTTGTTTGCAAGTAGCATAAATTCTTCAATAAGTTTGTTAGCTTCTTTTTGTTCTTTGAAATAGACACCAATCGGTTTTTTATTATCATCTGCTAACTTAAACCTGACTTCAATTCCACCCATTTCAATGGAGCCATCACTTATTCTTTTCTTTCTAATTTTTTGAGCTAGTCCGTTAAGAACTCTTATTTCATTTTGGAAATCACCTTCTTGTCCTTCAATTATTTCTTGAGCTTCTTCATAAGTAAATCTTCTATCGGAGTGAATGACAGTTTTTCCATGCCACTCATTGATAATCTTTCCATCTTTGTCAATATTAAAAACAACTGAAAATGCTAATCTGTCCTCATTTGGTTTTAATGAGCATATTCCATTACTTAGTCTTTCGGGAATCATTGGTACACATCTATCTACAAGATAGACAGAAGTTGCTCTCTTAAATGCCTCATCGTCTAATTTAGTTCCTGGTTTTACATAATGACCTACATCTGCAATATGAACCCCAACTTCAATATTATTTTCATTTATTATATTAATTGAAAGAGCGTCATCAAAGTCTCTAGCATCTACTGGATCAATTGTTAATGTAGTTATGTTTCTCATATCTCTTCTTAGAGATATTTCTTTATCAAATATAACTTCTGGAACTAATTCCGACTCGTTAAGTACTTCTTGTGGAAAATCTACTGGTAGATTATATTCATACATTATTGAATTCATCTCTGCGTTGTTATCACCAGCATCTCCTAATATTTTTGTTATTTTTCCCTGTGGTGATTTGCTATCTTCCCATTTTGTAAGTTCTACAATTACTTTTTGACCATCCTTTGCTACTAAACCTCCTTTTATATAAAAATCGACTGATAATTTATCACTATCTGGAATTACAAATGTTGATTTTTTTCCTATTTGAACTCTGCCTACAAATTCTGTTCTGAATCTTGAAATAACTTCTATAACTTTTCCTTCAAGTTTTTTTTCACCTTTGAATATTTCTATTCGTACATTATCTAAGTGTAAAGAATTTTTTGTGTTTTTTCTATGTATGAATATTAATTTTTCACCTATTGTTGTTGTTGCATTTCCGTTATTCGAAAACTCTATTTGACCTTCATATCGGTCACCTTCTATTATATTTATCATAGAAGTTTTATTATTTAGAACTCTTTTGTTTAGTTTCTCTTTTCGAAATATTGTCTACACCATATTTTTTTACAAGTGTTTTCTTCATTTTACTCATAACTTTTTTATTTTGAATAGGATAATCCACACCGTAGTTTTTTTGTAATGTTTCTTTTCTTTTCTTTTCGGAGCATTTTCTACAACTATATTCTCCAAATTTATTATCGTACTTTACATAATTTTTAAATATCACATCTTTTTCAATACCACATGAATCACATTTGCACTTTATTTTGTGATGAGAACCTTTTGATAATAATTCTACGGGTATCATGAGTTCTTCGCCTATTATTATATCCTCATAGCCTAAATTCTCATAGTATGAGAAATTGGCCTCATTTATTTTTACTACTATCTCTCTGGTCAAAATCATAAAAAACCGCAAAAAATTTAATTATTTATTAAAAAGTTAATTCTTCCTTTTTAGTCCTTTGAAACGTAGTGTTTGTCAAAAGAATTAGAAGTTCTGTAAAAAATCCACCTTTTAAAAAGTATGGTTTTATAAAGCATATATATACTTTGAACTGAAAAAAATAATTATTCGCGAATGAAACCAGTTTTAATAGTAGAAAACTCAACTAATTCTCTTATTAGAGAAAATTCTTCTAGTAAGAAGGATTATATCTTAGGAGGTACATTCACGGAATTTGGTGTTAAGAATAGAAACGAAAGAATCTATACTGCAGATAAATTCCTTCCTGCCTTAGATGAATTAAACGAAAGAATGAATAGTTTAGGTGCTGTTTATGGTGAATTTGACCACCCAGATGTTTTTGATACATCTTTGGCAAGAGCATCTCACACAATCACTAAAGCGCAATACATTAAAGAACAAAACTTAGTATCTGGTGAAATTAAACTTTTATCAACTTATTGGGGTAAAGAGGCAAAGGCTTTGGTTGATGATGGTTGTCCAGTATTTGTATCATCAAGAGCAGCTGGTATCACTGAATCTGATGGTTCTGTTTCTTTGAAAAAACTTTTCACATATGATATAGTAGCTGACCCAGGTTTTGCTTCTGCAAAAATGAGTGTTAAAGTTTTGAATGAGTCCTTAGGATACAATCCACAATCTAACTTTAGGATATATGAAATGTCCGACGAGTCTAAAATAAATGAATTATTCAACATGAACAAAAACGAATTCGTAACAAAAAAACAGTTGACTGATTATTCACAATACTTAGTAAATGAGATTGCCTCTACTAAGAAAGAAGTCAAAAATGCAATTTCTAAAGGAAATATGAGTCCTAAAAAATTAGAACAACTACTTGAGTATTATGAGGAGTTAAACGAGACAAATTCTAAAGTGGTAAAATACTTAGATTATTTAGCTGAGAAAATTCAAGTTGTTGTAAATGAGAACAAATCTCTTAAATCTACGACTGAAAAATTAGTTAAACACAATGATTATTTAGCTGAAAACTTAGAAAAGGCTATTAATTACACAGAGTATGTTGCTGAAAATTTAGATAAAAATATTGAGTACTCAGAGTATTTAGCTGAGAATCTTGATAAGAATATTTCTTATTCTGAATATATCGCTGAAAACTTAGACAAAAACATTTCTTATTCTGAATATTTGGCTGAAAACTTAGACAAAAATATTGCTTACTCTGAATATTTGGCTGAAAACTTAGACAAAAATATTGCTTACTCTGAATACATCGCTGAAAACTTAGATAAAAACATTGCTTATGCTGAGTATATAGCTGAACATGTTGATAATTCTATTGCTTATTCTGAGTATTTAGCAGAGCATGTTGAAGGTAATATTGCTTACTCTGAATACATCGCTGAACATTTAGATGATAATATTGCTTACTCTGAATACATCGCTGAAAGCTTAGATAAATCAATTTCTTATCAAGGATTAATCGTTGAAAAATTAAATGGTGGTAAATTATTCGAATCAGAAGGTGCATTTCCTTCTTTAAACGCTGCTGGTTTTGAAATGGTTGAAGATGATGAAAAAGAAAATTCTTGGAATAAAGAAGATGATGAAGAAGCAGAATATAACATGAATGGTGTTCCAGCTGCTGAAGCGACTCACGTTCATAATAAAGAGGAAGAAGAGGAAGAATGTGGTCCATCTTCTTACGAAGTAACAGGAAAAGACGATACTGAATTATCAGAATCTATTAATAAACTTATTGAAGAAGCTAAAAAACGTAAAGTTTCTGAAACTACTGACTTGAATTTCTTAAAGTTCTTAAACAAGTCACAAGTAGATAGCTTTTATGCATTATCAGACGAAGAACAGGAAACTGTAAAACTTCACATAAACGAAAGAAGTTATTTCACACAGAAAGATGTGTTAGGTCTGATCGCAGAAGCATTATCAACTAAGAACGAGACTCTTGAAGAAAGAGTTATCAGATTGATGCCTGAAAACGTTAAGCCAGTCTGGAATCAGTTAAATGAGTCTTCTAAAAAATCATTGCTTTCTCAAGCAAGACTTTATCCAGAAGATGTATTAAAAACTGAAGCACAAGTTGAGCATTTCTGGTTGACTAGAAATCTCAAAAAGAATGAATCAGTTACTAAGAAATTAGTTTCACATGAGGCACTTATCCAAGAAGATAAAATCTCAGACAATGAAGCTCAAGCAATCTTAGAAAGATTCAAAAATTTATAATAATCTATAAAAAATCCACCTTCGAAAAAATCGAAAAATAAAGGAAATATATAGATTATAAAACAAAAAAAAATAAATAAAATTATGTCACACATTAGAATAGACAAATCTAAAGCTATCAAGAAATGGTCTCCAGTTCTTGAGAACATGGGTGTTACTGGTGAGAGAATTGATTGGATGTCAGAATATGCTGAGTTCCACTCAATCAACGAGAACGCTTATGTGAATGCTTCTAACGTTGCTGGTATGGGTGGTGTTGTTGCTCCACAACCTTCAACTTTAGCTGGTTCAACAATTGGTAACAATTGGGCTGGTTTTGGTGGTTCAAATGGTTCAGGAGATGTAGGTCAAAACTTACTTCCTGTAGCTATGAAAATTGCTGCTCAAACAATCGGTCTTGACCTTGTTGCTGTTAAACCATCTCCAGGTCCGAAAATCGACCTTCTTTACATCGACTTCCAATACGATGATACTCGTTTAGGAAATGAAGATGAAAGACCACAAGTTTTCAAAATTGCTCCTAAAACAGCAGGATTGACTTCTACTAAATTAACAGCAGTTATCGCTGGTCTTAGAGCTCAGTTAGCAGCTTCTTCTCCAGTTATTAGCGAAACTACAGGTGGTTTAAATGGTAGAATTTGGAATAACATCGATACAGGTGCTGCAATTACTTCAGAGCCATCTGATAAAGAAAATAAAGTTGAATTTTTAGGATTCTCAAGAATTGATGGTTATCCAATGTTCAGAGCTTACAGACAATTCAACACGTCTCATACAGCGGTTGGTTCTGCAGCTACAACTTGGGCTTTTGATACAACAAGAAATACATTTGATTCTACAACGTCTATGGCTTCTCAAATCATTGCTTTAGGTGGTACTGCTTTAGGTGGTGAGCCTGCAATCGAATTGGTTTCTGCGTTAGAAGATCATATCCCTGGTTTTTCTGCAAACTGGAACTCTGGTTCAACTTCTCAATTCTCTGGACAATATCCAATGGATAGAGATCAAGATGACTCAAGATATTCTGGAGTTATCGGACCAAAAATCTCTTCTAAAACTATCGCAGTTGGTACTATTGAAGTATCTTCAGCTCTTAGAAGAACTGAAATTGAAGATATCAAAGCTAACACAGGTATGGATATCGTTCAAAAAATGGAATCTATTCTTGTTAATGAATTATCTCAAACAATTTCTAAGCAAATCGTTGCTAAGATTTTTGAAATGGGTGATCTTAACAGAACTAGCGCGCCTTTAGCTGGATTAACTTTCTCAACTAATATTGCTAGCCAAACAATCTTTGACTTAGATACTACTTATGTAACTAGTACAGTTGGTGGTGAAACTACTCACGCCGTACAAAGAAAACTTATCACTAAAATTGCTCACGCTTCTAACTACATTGCAACTGAAGGTCGTGTAGGTCCAGCTCAATACCTTATCACAAACGGGGGTCTTGCTGCTGCTTTAGCTGATATTTCTGGTTACACTATTAACCCAGTTAAGTCTAAGTTAAACGGACAAGGTCAATTATATCCTGTTGGTTCAATCGGTGATATTTCTATCTACGTTGATCCATATATGAGATATAATGATAACAGAATCGTTCTTGGTAGAAAGAACAATCCTGATCAACCAGGTATCATTTTCGTACCTTATTTAATGGCACAATCAATCTCTTTGATTTCTGAGGCTACTTTTGCTCCAAGAATGTTGTTGAGATCTAGATATGCTGTTGCTGAAGTTGGTTGGTTCCCACAAAAACAGTTTATGACTATTAAAGTTTCTGATTCTTATGGATTATTAAACTAAAAATAGTTTAAATATTAACAAAAAAAGACCCTTAATGGGTCTTTTTTTGTTTTATATAAATTAATATATAAGTATATGAAATATTTAAAATATTTTGAATCAAAAAAAGTTAAATTTCCTGACATCAAAAAAATAGAAGTTGATGGTTATTTAATAATGGTTGGTCGAGACGCTAAATCTAATGACTTTTTAACCTTTAATACAGCAGAAGATGAAGATATATGGATGCATGTCAAAGGCGTTCCTGGAAGCCATGTTGTAATTAGAGTCAGAGAAAATTTACCAACACCTGAGATATTGAAATATGCTGCGGAATTAGCTAAAAAAAATAGCAAAGCTGCTAAAGAGCCATCTGTAAAAGTTGTATATTGTCAAAGAAAGTTTGTTAAGAAGGAGCCAAATATGAATGATGGTCAAGTAAAAGTTGATTATCTAAATTCAGAAGAAATAACAATTTGAATTTAATATATACATTATGAATTTATTAAAATATAGTCAAATATTTGAAGCTGGTACACAAAGTGTAGTTGACCAGGCTAAAGATTACAAACCAAGTGGTGGTTACAAAAGCAAAGAAGATGTCTTTGATGAATCAAAAAATGTTGATAGATCTGCTAGAATAAAAATATCTTCTGAATTAGAGAAAGTTCTTAAAAAAATGGAAGACAATGATAGTTATCTTGCTTTTGAGATGCTTTGGTTAGGTGAGTCTGATTCTAAGTACCAGAATGGTTTAGGTATAACTGATGTGACTATTTCTAATAAACCTTATTGTTTTGAAGTAACTATTGGTGGTAAAAAATTTGATATGAAGATTGGTAAATTTTTCAGATATTATTGGCCAGGATTATTAACAGAAGATGAAATTAAGTCATTCATATATCAATATAATGATATGACATCTGATAATATTGGCGATGAATCAATTACCTCAGCTCAAAGAATAAAGGTTCCTGAGTTTTCGTATAATCCTAAAGATGTTAAAGCAACTTTTCTTTCATTAACTACAAAAACATATCCACATTTTGATGATTGTAGACATGAAAAGGAAGTTTTAAAATTTTTACCATCTCTTGAGAGAGACCAAGTTGGAAATTATTATAAAATAATTGGTTCTGAAAAACCAACAATAATGTTTACTTGTCATTTAGATACGGCTGATAGAGAACAAAAAACGACAAAATTATTTCAAGTCAATGGTCGAGTAGTTGAAGAAGGTTATTCATTTAGATTGATAAAAAGTGGAACTGGTGATGAACATATCTATACCGACGGCTCTTCAATATTAGGCGCTGATGATAAAGCTGGTACTGCTGTTATGTTATATATGATGGCTAATAATGTTCCAGGTATTTATTACTTCTTTATTGGTGAAGAGAGAGGTGGTATTGGTTCTAATGCTCTTTCATCTATTTATGATAGATGTGATTATCTAACTGATGTAAAAGCTTGTGTTTCTTTTGATAGAAGAAGGACAACATCTGTTATAACACATCAATTAGGTAGACAATGTTGTTCTAACGAATTTGGTCAGGCTTTGTGTGATGAATATAATAAAAATGGATTAAATTTATCATTAGATCCAACTGGTGTTTATACAGATTCCGCGTCATTAATGGAGGACATACCAGAATGTACAAATATATCAGTTGGTTATTATAATGAACATAGAGGAACAGAAATGCAAAATATTTCTTACCTTAAAAGATTAGCTGAAGCTTCGGTAAAAGTTGATTGGAATAAACTTCCAATTAAAAGAAAAGTTGGTTATAATGAAGAGTTATTTGCTAAGCATAAAAGCATGATTAATGAGATAAAAAAGAATGTCTTTGGAATTGATGTTAAAGTTGTTGGTAAAGATGATAGAATCTTTGTTAGTTTAGACTTAGAAGAAACCGATATGGGTGAAATTTATGATGCTCTAATTAGAGTACAAACAATATTAAACAAATATAAAATAGAGGATTTAGGATTCTTTGATGAGACATATTTTAAAATAGAATTGAAATAATATGAAAATAAAAACATTTATAAAATATTTAGAAAATATCAGAGAAGATGAATTTAGTCATCTAAACAATGGTCTTTCTGCTAATAAAAAAAATGAAGCACGTTGGCCAGAAGATGATTATGAGTATGATGATGATTCTACTAAAGATTATGGTGAGTATGATGATTGGTATGATGATGAAGACGATAAATACTATTCTGGAAAAAAATCATCAAATCCGAAGTTTGATGATGATGATGATGATGATTATGGATATGATGAAGATGATGAAGATGATGATGTTCAGCATTTAACTTATTTACTTCGTCAAATGTTTAGAAATTCAGGAGTTGATAATGTGCAAATTACCGCTAAAAGAAATGAAGACATTGTAATAGAGGTTCATATGGCTAAAAAGGAAACATTAAGAAATGTTATCAAAGTTTTCGAAGTCGCTAACAAACTTAAAAGAGATATTTTAGCTCAATATGATGCTGAATTTGACATTTGGCAATCAAAATCTGGTGGTGGGATACTTTCATTTGGTTTTACTTTAGATGAAGGCTTAGATGATGATACAATGCCTTTCTAAAAAATAAATAATATGAAATACATTAAATTATTTGAAAGTTTTAACAACGATAAAGTTAAATATTTTGTAAATAGAGTTGGTAGCCACTTTAGAATATTCGCACTCACTCCAAAAATGATGGCTGATGGTCTAACTTATAAAGATGCTGAAGACGCTGAAGAATTGTTTGGCAAAGGTTCTCTTTGGACAAATTATGACTCTTATGAAGAAGTTGAAAACATTATAAAGAGTTTAGACTCTGATGAATATGAACCTGAAGAAGGTGATTCTCCTGATGTATTTAATTAAATAATGAGATATTTAACAGATTTTAAATTTTTTGAATCAATAGATTCTGATGTTAGTGAGATTATTAATGATATTACTCCTATTGTTAATGATATTTTATTAGAATTGAATTTTAAAAATATTGAAGGTGAGTCTCGATTTGTAAAAGTTGGTAATAGAAAAGGTCCTAATGGTTATTATATAATAATTAAACTTAAAAAAGAATCTCGTGAATTAACTTGGAATGAAGTTAGTGATGTTATAGGTGTCGTTTCTGATTATTTAAAAGATAATAAGTTTCTATATAGTTCAGAGAAGACGAAGTATTGGGGAACTGGTGTTGCCTTTGATAAGCCAAACTCTCAATATAATGCTGGTGAGTGTAGAATGGACATATATTTTAAATATGAAGATAATATCTAAACTTTTTTGTATTTTATAATATTATATATACATTTGTAGAAATAATTACAATATAAACTATGGGGATGTTTTTTAGTATAGATTCATAGAGTAGTGGTGATTATGCAGGTGTCGGATGGTCAAGTAACCGACTAATAAATTTGGTGGCAAAAAGTCGTAAATGGCAAAACAAATGAAGTAGCATCCCGTGAAGATTTAGTAGCGGCGTTACAAAACAACATGCTTAAGGCAGAAGAGCTATCTTTAGTTTAATCTTTTAAGCTTTCGAAAAAATTCTCCAGCTGAATCACACAGTTAAAAATGTGAAACCAGAATTGTTAGAGTGATGGGTTGTTCAACTAACTATTTTGTAAGTTTCGAAAAACTTTCTAAGCCTGTGAATGAATAATTATTGTTAACTAGGGAAGACACGATGGGCAGTACATCGTCATCTCCACTAAAATTAAGTCCACAAAAGTGGACTTTTTTGTTTTATATAGTATAATAAATATGACTATTGAGCAATTTAGAGGTAAATATTATTTTTTATCAAATTTTTATGAATCAAAAATTGAATTTCAGGGAATTACCTATCCTACAGTTGAGCATTTTTATGTTGCTATGAAATCTAATTCGGATCAAATGTTAAATGGAAAATATTATACATCGGCTGACTTTAGAGAAATGATTTCTAAAATAAAAGAACCAGGTGTGGTAAAAAAAATAGGTCAAAAAATAAAAGTTCGCAAAGATTGGTCTGAAAAAAAAATTGAAATTATGAATTTTGCAATCAGAGAAAAATTCAAAGACGAAAATCTCGCAGAACTACTAAAGTTGACGGGTGATGCTAAAATTGTCGAGGTCAATTTATGGAAAGATACTTTTTGGGGCGTCTTCAATGGTAAAGGCGAAAATCATTTAGGTAAAATATTAATGAAAGTAAGAGATGAAATCAACGGCATACAAAAAACCGGATTAGAACAAATATTAAAATAAAAATAAAACATGGCAGTAATAAGTTATTTTGGAGGTAAAAGTTCCTCTGCATTTCAGGAGTTAATCAATACAAAAATTCCAAAAACTGGAATAAAAACATATTTAGAGCCTTTTTCTGGTTCAATGGGAACGTATATGGACGACGATCAACTTAAATTTGATGTAGTTATCTATAATGATAAAAATCGACACCAGGTGAACTTATATAAGTGTTCATCACAACCTGAAGAGTTTTTACCTTATTTGGAAAATTTAAAAAATACTTTATTACACACAACTGAAACAGAACCATTAAAAAAATGGGACTTTTATAAAAAGATTTATAAGGACTACCAAAAGAATGATTTCTTGGATGATATGAACTTTGAAATTGGAGATTTTGAAAAGGCGGCTATTTATGCTTTTCTTATTACATCTGCTCATAATTCGGTTTATCCACGAGGTGCTGGTTTCAATGGTTATAAAAAAGATAAAGACCGTCTTAAATTAGAAGTTCTCATTGATAAATTGAAGAAAAATAAATATACTCATAAATTACAATCAATTACTGAATTTTTAAATATTGACTTTGAAGAGTTGATTACTAAATATGATGCGGAAGATACTTATCTTTATTTAGATCCTCCTTATTTTAGACCAGATGAGAACGGAGAGGACGATGCTAAAAGACTTTTTTGGTATGGAGCTGACAAAGAAGGTGTATTTGGTCCAGCTTCTCATAGAAGGTTATTAGAATTACTTAAAAAAACAAAGTGTCGTTGGTCTCTTTCTTATTATTATTTTCCACTTTTAGAAGAGTTATTACCTAAAGATAAATACGTTTGGACTGAGAAAGAGGTTTTCAGAAGCTCTGCTCATGGTGGAAATAATTCCGAACTTAAAACTGAACAAGCTAAAGGTGTTGAGTTGTTGATTATGAATTATGATCCTAAAACTGGTATTAAACTATAATGGCTGTTAAACTTCAACCTAATGTATTTAATGTGAATAGTTCATCTGGTGATTCTGTTCTTAGAATAGAGCCAGATGGATATTGTGTCATAACTAAATTAGCGCTCTTAGATGATGTAACCGGTAATAAATGGGAAATAAAAATATCAAATGGTGAATTAATAGTTGAGCCGATTGAATTAGAAGATAAAAGAGAATATAAACTTAATAAAGTACTTAAAAATGATTGAACATTTAGATAGAATTGAAAAGTTAGGTTTTACAATAAATTTAAATTGGAATAAATCAATTGATATTATTTATGACACTGAACGACCATTGGATTTTAGAATTCTATTTTGTGGATATGATTCGTTTTTAGAACCATCATTTGAAGATATAGTTGAGACTACCTGTGATTTCTTTTATATGTGGTATAATAAAAATTTAGAAACTCTAAAAGACTACGAATTTGATACAACAGACTCAAATTTTGATAAATTGATTGATACTGGTTTAGGTGATATTACTAAACAAGTCTACAGAGATTTTAATTTAGATAATTTATTAGACTAAGAATTGACTTTATTGTAAAGTTCTAAATATATTTCTTTACAATTTTGTTGAGTTAATTTTCTTAGCATACTCTCTGACTCTTCGCTTGACAACCATCTTTTGTATTTAGAAGTGTCTGTTCCTTCAAGTTTAGCATTTTGTTGAAGATAATATTTTAAAGTTTCGTATAAACTATATCTCAGATTTTGTCTATATATTGAGTCTAATCTTAAGCCAAATTTATTTTTCAATTGTTCAAAAGAGGTAGTAGGGTTATTCATTACTTGGTCAATTTCATGTCTGCTAATTTTGAATACTGAATACATTGGCATTTGAACTCGTTGAATTTTTAAAAATTTATTAGTTTGTAGTTTTATAGGTGTTGAAGTTCCTATAACAATTCCTTCAATTGGTGATACTTTATCAACTACAGACACAATTACTTCATCTAGTAAATCACCTATCATATCTTTTAGTTTACCTACTTTATAATCGTCTTTAAAAGTCATTGATATGAATTCATTTCTTAAACCACCTTCCCAAACTTTTTTGAAATCTTCAAAGGCTTGATTTTTATTGATATTAATTTTGATATCTTTTTTTGTCAATAGTTTTATTCCTGTATTTAATTTTTTTCTTATTTCTTCTGCCAGCTCCTCAGATAGATTACCAGTGTATTCAATGTATATTTTATCTACATTTTTATATTGTATGTAATCGTGATTAGAACGAGGATTTAGTATCTCAAATCCCCAAGTTTGATCTGGTAACTTTTGGTTGGCAATTATGTCTATGAGTGGTCTAGTGATGTCTGATCCCCATCTTGAGTGTGATGCATTTCTTCCAGATTGCCCTGATAAAATTTGGTCTTTTGTATTTACCATGACAAAATTATCTTTAATTGTTACGGTAAGATGTTGTCCAGCTATTTTTTCGGTTATATCTATATTTTTAGAATTGTATAAAAATTGGTCTACAAAATCAACTATATCACCTACACTCGCGTTTCTAAATCTAGTAGGACTTACTGTATTCTCTAATATTAATTTGAATTCTGAAAATTTCTTTATAATCATATTATATATATTAAATATTTTTTTGTATATTTGAATTATGAATACTAAATTCTCAGGTGGTGGTATATTACCAATTGTTAAGATAAATGACGACTTATACTTTTTAACATTTGGTTCAAAAAGAGGAGTTTTATCAGATGCTGGTGGAAAATGTGACTTTGGGGAAAGTATTGAAAAAACTTGTGTCAGAGAGTTTTATGAAGAAAGTTGTAAGTTATTTGACATAAGTGTATCTGATATATCCAATCATAAATTTATTAATATTAATGCTGGTCGGACTTTCTATAGAAGTTATTTGCCTTTTTTCAAGTTCGATATATCTCAAAATTTATTTTCTAAAAATAGAAATATTTTAAAATCAAATAAGTGTTCTTATCAATTTTTAGAAAAAAGTGAAATGATATTAGTTCCTGTAAATTCCAAATTTGAGAGGCTGAATTCAAATTCAACTAAAATCTATACTACACAAGATATATCTGGTCAATTGCGATTAGTAAATAGAAGGCTTTATAAATTAATTAGAGATTTCCAAAAATCAAATATAAATACTGAAGAAATAATTTTAGAGAAAAAAAAATTAGGTGGATTAGTAACTTACTCAAAATAAAAAACCTTTGAATTGAATCAAAGGTTTTTTTATTTATTTTTTCCAACTTGGAACAAACTTATCAGAGTATTTTCGAGTGTATGCGATATTTGGTCTTTGGTGTTTACGCGATGGATAGTTAGGACTTCCTATAGCTCTTCTAATAAGTGGTCTCATAGAGTCATGTATATGCATACTTAAGTCATCCCAAACCTCATCTTGATTTCGGTCACCTTCTGGTACATATCCGAATTGTTGCATAAATTCTTCGATATGGTCTATTGTATAAAAAAGATCATGTAGAGCTGTATCAGATCCGGAATCTGCAATTCTATCAATTTCTGCAAACATTTTATCAGCCGATTCTCTGTTACTCTCAGTTCCTTTACCAAATCCTGGTGAGTAGAAGTGTTTGGTTGTATCTTCACTTTCATTAAATCTTTTTAAATGTTTCATAGTTTCATTTTTTTTTTATAAAGTATATATTAAATTAAAATCTTATTTTTTATATATAGATTATGAAATTTATAAGAGATTTTTCCAAATTTAGAGAATTAAGAATCAATGAGGCTTTAGAGTCGGGTCAGTTTTTAGCTTACCATAGAACAAGATTAGTCGAACAAAGTTATATAGTCAATGTAGAACCTGATCCAAATGTAAATTTTTATCAACAATTTGCTGAGTCTATGATTTTTGGTTTAACTAAAAATACAAAAGAGTATCAATTAGCAATCAGTAACAATATTAAATTACTAAGTGATATGAATCCCGATATCAAATTGGATGATAGAGGTTTTCCAATAGTTAAAATAGGTGATAAAATTACAACACAGGATCCAAGAATAATTTCTCAAGGTTTCAGAGCAGGTGCAGGAGATTTTTATGGTGTTGGTTTGTATACTTGTTATGAGTTTGATGATCAGATTAGAGACTTTGATGGTGATGGTAAACCTGATATGAGAGGATATGGACAAAATATTGTTGAATTTAGAGTCGATAACACTGGTAAATTTTTAATACTTGATATGACTGAAGGAAATAATCAAGCAAAAAAAGTTTGGGGAGCTAATCACACACTTATTGACCAATTGAAAAAAATAATGGGTGGTAAGTTTTTAAATTTCTATAATAAGAATAAAGAACTACTGAATGGTTTTAACGAAATCTTAGTAAAGACAAAAGTAACAACTCCAGGTGGTTTTGTTGAAGAGTTAGAAAAGGACAAAAAGGGTAGATTTTTGACTGGTCCGATTGCTCTAAGATTGTGTAAAATGGATGGATTTATATCATTAGTTGATGGTATTTCATTTACAGGTGGTAATGATGGAAGAGTATTGGTCATTTATGATGCAGACTTGGCTAAACCGACAAGATATACATCAGATGATGGGAGAACTTGGAATCCAATGTCTAAGTTAGAGTACCAATACGAAAGAGTAAGAGTGGGTAATAAAGACATTCTTCAGTGTAAAATCATAGACAATGATAAAGAGTTGATACAAATAGACCCGAATAGACCGGTTCAATGGATAAAAAGTTTGGATATTCCATCAATTCTCAAAGATAGTGAAAAGACGGTCAAACTTTTTTCACGTATAAACATTTCAAGTATTGGATCAAAGAAGATATTTACTGAATTGATTTCGGATTTATCAAAGAGCAAACCACAGGTATTAGATAATATTATAAAAAGACTCTATGATTTACCTTTAACAGATAGAAATTTAGAAAAAAGTGAATTTATAAATTATTTATCTAATCTGATTATTTTTTTATTAGAGTTTGTAAAAATGTCTGGTCAAAAATCAGATTTGCTCAAAAAGAAAATTGAACAAATATGTGAGTATTTTTCTAAAAATAGTGAAGACATTTCATTTCCAATCTCAGTTATAACATCTATCTATTCTGAAATAGAAGGAGGTAGTGAAAGTGTTGAAAAATTCAGAGAAGTATTAAAAAATAATTTTTTAAAATCTCATGAATTATATTCTGAGACTTCTGAATATGACGGTGATGTATTTGTTAAAATGTTAAATGAAATGAAAATTTTACCAAAAGAAGTTGTTGATAAAAAAATTGACGATTCCTTAGATAAATTATCAAAATTATTAATTAATACAGAATTGACGGACTCGAACCCAGATTTCTTAGGTACAACTACAAATGCGAAAAGATTCAATTTAGTAGATTACAAATTGAGTCCTTTTAAAAGGTTTACCTATTTGATGACTTTTAGTTTTGATGGATTGGCTCAAAAATATATTGATGTTTTTTGTAAATTGTTACAAAAAAAATTAATTGTATTTCATAAAGGATTTAATCGACTGTATGACTATCGAGCTGATAAAAAAGCGAGTTTCTCTTCTTTAAATTTGATAGAGTGCTTTAAACAAACTCCTACTGATTACACAGGAAATAATCTAATTATAAAAGTTATATCTAATCCAAGTAGGCTTAATGATGAATCCGTGGACATAATTGCTGATGCTATAATTTTATATTTAATTGCAATGAAAGAGGAGCATATTGGTCGAGGTTCAATCAAGGGTCAAAATTTTGTTATTGATATAATAAAAGGAAATAAGATATTTGATAGAATTAAAGAAAAATTATTAAAGTTAAAAAATGGAGAAAAATTGGAAATATCAGGGGAACAATTGAGATTTGGCTTCGGAGTAGTTTATAGTGAGTTCTCTAAATATGTCAAGCTTGGTGAAGAATTCGAACCAGATTTGGACTACGACTACATAGCCGATAGAATATTTAAATCTATGTATGGACCAAGTTACAAAAAAGATGAATTATTTGATAAAATGTCTGAATTAAGAAACGATAAAGATTTGCAAAAAGTAAAATTAGCCTTTGGTAAAAGAAAGGGAATGATAGGTAAAGAATATGATTTAGATTATTGGATTAAAGACGAACTCAGTAAAGATGATTTACAAAAATTGAACAACATATTAAAAGAAAAAGGAATCAATTATCAATTCTAATGATTAAAACATTTTCACAATTTATTAAAGAATCTAAAGATTGGAGTAATTCAGTTACTGCTGTCATTGCTCTTTTCAATAAGAGTGGTCAATTATTAGCACTTAAAAGAGGAATGACTGCTCCTTGGAAACCAGGACACTGGAATATTACTGGTGGTGTGGTTGGTGACCATAATCTTGATGAAAAACCAAAAGAAGCTGCTTTAAGAGAGGTTTTAGAAGAAACAGGGTTAACGCCAACAAATGTTCAAGATTGGGGTGTGATTGATACAAAAGGTCATCCAGATTCTGCTTGTGGATTTATTTATTATTTTACTGGCAAAGTTGATAGTTTACCTACCTCATCAGACGGTGAAAATTCTGAGTGGAAATTTGTAAATAAAGAAGATTTAGATAGAGTTTACTGGGTTCCTTTTTTAACAGATTTTACTGGATGTGACTTATCCGGTGCAAAGTTTAAGAAATCTTTTCTACACGAAGTTTGGTCTTAGAATAGTTTTTGTAATTTAATTTTTAAATCACCGCTACCCTTTATCAACCTATGAAATACACCTTTTGGTATAGTGATTTCCCCAGAAATTATTTTCGGTAGTTCATTATCAATTTGTATCATCCAATCTGTATCTTTAATAGATTCAATTATACGATTTTCGTAATCTCTGTGCCACATGAACTCTCCAGAATCTGTTTCTTGATTAAATTCTCTGATAAAAGTATTATCTGATATTTTAGTTTCTTTGAAAGGTAACATTATTTTGTTATTAATTTTTCACCATCAAAATATCCGTAATTAAACTTTACTGGTATGTTACCATTAGAAAATTCTTGATAATTGTCCAGTAAATCATTTTCAATTGTGTCTATGCTAACTCTTCTTTCGGACGATATTTCACCAAATTCTGATTTAGGCATTGCTAATAAAAAACATCCTAATTGATTTCTATGTGGAGAGATACCATCAATCATATTAGAAAGTAGAGTGTAAAGATTTGATTTATTAGTTATGGCTGTTGTGCCACTAAGTCCAGTGCCTAAATTGAATTTAAACTGTGTTTCAAATATACTTTTTGCAAATTCTGGTGAAGTTACATGTGTTAGGTAGTGATTTGAATCAGGTAAAGAATCTATTTTAGATTTTAATTCTAATTTTAGTAAATCTCTACTAAAATTTTCCACATCTTTAGATTCTATTATTGGAAAATTAAAATTATATTCAGTATATGTTTTTAAATGTTTCATAATTTTACCAATAACCAGGATAAGTTTTACCTCCCCAAAGATGTCCATATTTATTTACCCTACAAGCCCAGTATCCGGCTTTAGTTTTATCTTTCTTAGTTGAGCATTTATGACGAGCTGCAAAGTTTCTTCTCGCTTCGGGATTACTTACTTTAGCTGTTAAACCACCGTGTACATCACCAAAAGCAATCTTTTTCACGTTTCCTGTTTTAGGATTTTTAACATATACATAGTATTTTTTAGTGCCGCCACGCATTGGATAGTTTAACTTAACTTCTTTTCCTTTATATTCAGCTTCTGATAAAAATTCAACATTTTCCATAGGCAAATCTAGAGGAACTAACTCTCCGTTAAACCAACCGAATTTACCTATTTCTGTACTTTCATAGATTTCTTTGTCTATTTCACATAATTTAACTTTACCTGAATCGAATAATTGGCGAGCCTCTTTAATAACACTAAAGAATGCCTCTGAACCAGGTCTGAAAATATTTTCAGTTATTGGTTTATTTTTTTCTAAATGATATTTTAGACTTTCAGAAAAAAGAATATTCACAAATTCTGATGCTTTTTTGATATTATCGTCAGAATCACATTTACAATCTGCGCAACCACAATAACAATTATCCTCACCTGTACATGAATCACAACATCCACAACCATTTATTTCACTTTCTTCATAATCCGAATCTATTTCTAATTCATCTTGTAAGTCATAGTCATTTTCACATTCAATATTATCAACATGATCAATATTTACTGTGATGAAGGACTCAAATTTTTCAATTTTATCTTTATTTTTTTTGAATTCCTTTTCAACTTTCTCTTGTTGTTCAACTGAACTTTTGAAACCTGGTTTTTCTTCATCTCTCTTCAATGAATCAGCTTTAAATTTAATTTCAATATCTTTTTCTTTTTTAGATTTTTTCTCTTTATTATCCGAGATATTTAAATTTTTAGCAGCATCTTTGAATTTTTTTATTTCTTTCATAATCAATATTATTTTTTTTGAAACATATTATCTAAAACTTGATACATAGCGTCTATTACTCCATAAGAGTCAATTCCAAATTGACCTGTATATTTATCTACGATTTGCATCATATCTTTTTCTAAACTAGACCATTTGTCTTTTTCTTCAGTTTTTCTATTATTTTTTAGAACTTCATCCCAGTCAAATTCTTCGTTAAACTTTTTTAGATGTTTCATTTTTCGTTTATTTTTTTAAGCACTTCTGCGCATTTTTCGAATTCTTCTTGTGATTCTAATTCTTTAAGATAGTTTCTCAGTTGATTTCTGTCACATAGCTCTAATTTTAATTTAAATCTTATGTCAACAACGTCTTTCATATCTTTTGCTGTATGGTCTATTATTTTATTCACAATATCTCTGTCAAATGGTGACATTTTTTCAAAATCTGACCAGTCATAAATTTGATTATCATTGAGAAAATTTAAAATATTTGTCAATGCGTCTTGTACTCTATCTGATTTAGATTTAGATTTTTTTTTGATTTTTTTAAAAAATTCTTCATTAATAAAGTTCATATACGTATTTAACCTTTTCATTTATTATATATTAAATTATTCTATCAAGAAAACTAAAATTAATATATAAACAAAACTATTATAATAGATGTCAAATCACAAAAATCTTGTCTGGTTTAATAAAGAAGGGGATTATTTAAATTTTAATTATAATGATGTTGCGGAGAGGTTTGAAGGTAATATCATATTCCATGAAAATTCTACTGATACATTTAGGACTTATGGTTTATACATGTTAGAAAAGCTACCGGCTTTTGAATATGAACTACCTGGTGAGCTAACTGTTGATAAATTTCAATTATTTAATGAACTTGGTCTACATATGTATGGTGCAAAATATGAAAGTGAATCTTATACAAAAATTGAACCTATCAACAATGATTCAAATTTTTATTCTAAATGGATTTATGGAGATAATTTTGAAAAAAAGTTTCCTGTTGGAACTCTAATAAGATTTGATGTTCCTTTTTTAGAATTTACTGACGTGACTCAAACATATGCTGTTGTGTCATCCAAGAAAGGCGCTATAATGATTATTTCTCAGATGGATAATGATACGTTTGAAACTACTTATTTTGAAACATATGGTGGTGACCAAACAGAACTTGATAATCCATCTCCTTATGTTGGTAAAACCATTACTGGTCTAAATGCTATTGGTGTTTATGATTATGTCAATAGTCAGTATCTACCTAAAATATCACCTTGGAGTGAACCTTTTTTTTATGATAAGTATTATGTTAATAAAAAATTAAATTTAATAAATACTGGGAAACAAGTTGGTGACGAAATAAGTAGACCGCCATTATATTCACCAGTTCCTGTAACAATAAAAAGTGTTGATTTAGCTGACCAAGTTCATTTCGAATATTCTGTTAGTAAAACTAGCTTACCGCCAGAATCAAATCTTATAATTGAGGTTTTGACAAGAATGGATCTTCCTAAGATATATGAAGGTGGAATAGAAATCACAGGTGATGGTCGTATCAACATTTCATTTACTCCTAAATTTCCTCAAACTATAAAACCTGGTAAAGAAATAAAAATCATAAATTCTCAAAACAATTCGAACTTTTTGACAGTTGCTAATATTCCTCGCTGGGATGGTATATTCAATGAAACTTTTTTTGCAACTCAATCTCAAGTAATATTCAATAATAAAATATACGAATGTATACAGGCATATACTCAAAGTTTTGGACAAGCTCAAACTTCATCTATTACACCATTAAATAATAAATTTTGGTCATTACCAACTTATATACCTGTTGAACAGACTACGGTTCAAGAGTCGATTTTATTTGCTCAAATTTATTACACTACGGATAAATATTATTATGAAATGTCTTATACACAAAGTGCGCCTGTAACAATGGCTTCTGCTGTAGAAAAGTATGCTGAGGATTTAAAGATATTTAATATAGACCTGTATTATAAAAATAATAGACTAAGAGCGGACTTGATGTATCCATCTAATTATGCTATAGTCAATTTTTATCATACTGCGGTTGGACCAACTTATTCAATAGGTTCATTTAATAGGGCGTATGAAAAGTTAATTCAAACAAAAGAACAATTAAATTATGAATTAAATTATAATTTTTCTGAAAACTTTAGTTATAATATAGTTTTTACTGATTTAGATGAATTCGGATTAAAAATAATCATAAACGGAATGGTTTATGAAGAAGAAATCGCTTATGTTTATTCTGGTGCGACTCTTGATATGGAGAGAACAATTGATAAAACATTAAGAAGATGGTTGGTAAGAAATTATCTAAGACTTTATGTTCTTGGAATCAGAGTTGAGTTAAAATATGTTGGTAATTATACTTCAATATTTTACAATGCAATTATCGTAAAAACTCAATATCCAAACGTACCGATGGTCATCGATAGAGTTGAAGTTGGAACTGCTGCAAAATTTCATATTGAGCATTCTAAGGTAACTTTCAACTCAGGAAGTTATTCTATACCATATGTAAATGTTAAAATAAATGGTGAGGAGTATATTACAGAATCGGTTTATTACGCCTCGACTAATGTTGTTGATATACCGACTACACTTCAGAATTGGGTTAATGCTTATTCTGAAGAATTGGCACTTATTGGTTATTTAATTACTAATATAAATTATGTTCTTAAATTTGATGTGACTCAATTGGAAGTTCCATTGAACCTTAGTATTATCACTGGTCGTGTAAATTTACCCGGCTTACAAGATTATACTTTAGTCGAAAAAATAAAGGGTAATCATGGTATGTTGATTGCTTCGAATCAAATAATGTTGCCAGAGGCATCAACTGCTTCATTTGAGTCAGAAGGATTTGCTACTGGTAGAGTTATTTCAATTAATAATACGGTTTTCCCATGGAATAATCAAGAATACAATGTCACTTTTTTAGATCCACACGTCATGAATATAAGTTATCAGGGTCCATTTTGGGGATTAACTGATAGTATTTGTAGTTCTTCTGCTTATGTGACACTTGCTTTTGATACCGGTTTTGGACAGACCGCTTGTGCTTTACCGGTCGCTCCTACTGGTGGAACTGGAAATGGTGCGCCTTTTTCAATAGACTCATTCAGTCCAGGCTTTAGTATAACTGTAAATCCAAATAATTATGAAATTAACAATTTAGATTTATCTGGTTTTGTTGGTTCGGGTAATTTGGTTGATATAAAGTATGTTCAGGTTTCAAATTCAATATATGCTTTCGGAGATGGTGTTAATGTCATCGATTCTAATACTGGTCTTCATTATGCTACGATAGAGTTTACAGGTAATACTCAAAGTATTGAGATGGAATTCAATCCAATAAATAATTACATTTATTGTTTATCTGCTCAACAAATCAATGTTATCGATCCTACTAGTAATCTTTTAGTTTCTAATATATCACTTACTGCTTCTTACCCTGGTAGTTTGGCTTTTGATATGCAAATAAATCCTGTAAATGGAGATGTTTATATTTCTTATTCAAATAGCCCGAGACTAGATATTTGGTCCTATACAAATCTTTCTAGTTTAGCAACTGATATAATAAATTCTTTAGATACTAATTTCCCATTATTAGCAACAAGAACTGGGAAAATGGTTTTCAATAATTTTGAGAATGATTTATATGTCACTACAGATGCTAATCAGGTTTTAAGAATAAATTCAAACAGGACAATACAAACAGCTTATGGTATTCCTGGTTTGACACATTCATTATTTTATGAACCTGTAAACGAATCTATCTATGTATTTTCAAATACTAGTATTTGGAAAATTGATAATGGTTTGACTCAATCAATCACTTTGGCATCTGATTCATTTAATGATATTATATTTAATAATCTTACTGGTCAAATTAATATATCTGGTTCTTCTGGTAATTTTACAGAATTAGACCTAAGTTCAAATATTTATAATCAAGATAACATTACAGATTATGGTTATTTAGAAATCAATCAGTATGATGGTGATGTTTATTTGTCATCTCAGGTGTCAAATAAAATAGTAGTTATAAATACTCAAAAAAATTCATTTTCATCTCAACCAATGACTGCTCAAACTACAAAGATTGTTTACAATCCGGATAGAGAGTCAATATGGGCACTTCAACCATCAAATAAATCATTAGTTGAGATAAAGGTTGAATTATTATCTACAATAAATATTATATCTGGTACATATACGCCTATCACTGAAAATCAATATGGAACATTAGATCCAAATTATAAACCAAGACCGTCTATGTGGTTAAAGGCTAGAGAGTTTTTTAGAAAACCAAGAGAAAATTATGAAGGTGATGTTAGTGTTCAATATTATTATAAGTGGTTAACTGATGACGTCAATGAGTTTTTTATCTATGACTTCTCAGGTGACCAATTACCTATAACTGGCTCATATGCTTACACTGGTCCTAAGCCATTAGATACAATAGTTTTAAATAAAAAACCAAATGTCGATGTGGTGAAGGTAAATTTACCAGAATATCAACAAACTATTTTTAATTCAGTAAATTATAAATTAAGTTATATCGATGATGAGGATGATTTTAGTACAGAAATAGAACCATTACAATTGTTTTTAGGATTTAATAGTCCTGATGAGGGTGTTAAATATTCACAACTTTTACTTTGGAAAAAAGAAGATGTGGAATTGACAATCAATTCAAATAGTAATAATTATGTTACATTTGAGAGTATTTTTAATATAAATGATACTTATGGTATAATAAAATTAAACGAGCAATCTACTGATATTTTTACAGGTAAGGGGTTCAAGCCAGGCCAAAGAATAGTTATTTATCTTAAAGACCTCAGTAATTCAAAAAATCAATATACTTCACCTAATCACGCATCTTTATTTATTATAAGAGAAGTTTATACAAGACAGATAGTAGTTAGTTTCTTAAGTGATTTAGGTGTTCTTATACCGGAATCTACTATTGTAAATAATTATCCAGTTGATAATAGTAAAACGTATTTGAAATTTACAATCAAAGTATTAGACAGAGAAATAGGTAGATTTCTTTGTTATGGTCAAACTGAAGAAGAAGATGAAAGATTTAAAATAGAGTTGGGTAATATAGGAAAATTAATTAACCCAGATGAAGTCTTCATTTTTAAAGAATATGATATATTAGAGGGTGGTATTGATTGGACAATTCTAAATAGAAAAAGAAAGGAAATGTTGATGATGAAACATCTGATTTATCCTTACATTGGTTCCTATAAAGCTATAATCAATGCTATAAATTATTTTGGTTTTAATGATTTAATATTAAATGAATATTTTAGAGATATAGATCCTAAATCTCCTAACTATGATAAAAATTATAAAGTAAAAATTCCTGATATTTTTGATAACACAATTGATGGTTGGACTGATAATGAGTATATTAAAAATACTTTTCCTAATGAAAGATATGAAGAAACAAATTCATTTAATCTATCATATCTAATTACAGATGAAGAGGGAAATAATGTATTGAATTATAGTTTAGATGAAGTTATAATAAAATTACAGGGTCTAAAATATTGGCTTAAGCGAAATGTCATTCCATTGACTCATAAAATTATAGATATTACTGGACAGGCTTATCAGAAAAATACTTATGCTATTACTCATCAAGTCATAGATACAAAAATTGTAAACATGAAAGAAGAGATGTGTCCTGTGACATTTAAATTGAATGAGGCTTACTTGATGCCTGTTAATAGTGGTTCAACAGTTTACAATTGTGTTTTGGATTTTTATAGTATAGTTCCTAACATTGGATTTACCTCAAGTCAACCTGGTCCTCCTCCTGAAATTGAGTATGATCGTCGTGGTAATGGTTACTTGTATAAACCTTACAATGGTGCTAAATTGATTACACCTGATTATTTTGACATAAAAATTAGAACTTATAAAACATATAAAGAGTGGAAACCCTTTTTAACTTATATGAAAGGTGATAAAATCACATACTATGGTAAATTATATGAGTCTGTAATAGATAATAATCGTGTAAAAAATCCAAGAAGATTTGAAAATGTTGCGGGTTGGACACCAAATATTTCCTATTCACCTACTAGTTTAGTAGAATATAGAAGAAATATCTATGTTTATAGTGGTTTATCTGCAAGTTCTGTTCCGGTTTCGCCAAACTTAGATGCTCTAAATTGGTTAAACATTACTGAATGGAAATTGATAGACCTGGAGCCTGTACAAACTATAACAGAATGGCGAAGGGGCGATGATATCTTACCTTTTAACTTTACAATAGATTCAAATATAGATCCGTATTTAGTTATTGAGGTAACTTCTGATAACGGATATGGACAAATTTATACGGATAGAAAAAATTATGAAATAAGAGGAATTAAGGATTTACAAGAGCCATATAGTTATATTGAACCAATAGGTCCATTCAATCCAATAAAACCTGTATACTAAATAAAAAACCCATCAATAAAATTGATGGGTTTTAAATTAGAATATAATATTTTAGTTATTATCTAAAACTTCGGCGCTGATGGATTCTTCTCTATTTTCCATTACTACTGATGAATCAAAACAAGTTACCCAATTTTGAATTTCAGTAGATGAGTTTTTAGCTGCGGTATCATAATAATTGAATATTTTGCTGATTTCACCAATTCTTCTTAATACTTGTGCAAAAGTATAAGCGTCTTTTCCTAATCCTTTTACTTTGTGAGTAGCAATAAGGTGATAAATATAAGTAATTTCTGTAGCATTTACTGGAAATGCTGTCAATTCTTGGTCGTTATTAAACTTAACACCTTTCATTGTGCCAAGTAAGTCAGTCAATTCAATTGCAAAGAAAACTGTGTTAACATCATAGTCAATCTTTTTGAGAATCAAATCTGTCAAAAAGTTATATTGTGGTCTGTTCAAAAAGAAATTGTATTTTGTATCTTTTAACACATTAGCAAATTCTCTCCACAAAAGTTGAGCGTTTTTGTATAGCTCATCTTTTTCTGACTCTGATTTATCTTTACCATCATTTTTATTGATATATTCATAAATCTCATCTAATTTAGAATCTAAGCTTGTCTCCCATTGTGTGGTAAGGATTACATTTTCATTTTCTTCTTCAAAGAAACTTATTTCTGGTTTGATTACATTTGTTTCTAATTTCATAATATTTAATTTTTTTTATCCATTAATTGGTTGTGTAAATAATTGATTTAAAGATTCTAATTTATCTTTAGCATTTGTATATTTTTCAATCCATTTATCATGCTCTTCCAATAAATCAGAGTGTTCACCAATTGCTGTAAGATTGGTTACATAAAGTGCTAAATTTGCTTTAGCTTCTTCCATTTCAGCTTCATACTTTTTTCTGAGTGCTGATACGTAGTTTTGTCCTAATTTTGTTGTTTCTATCATATTAAATTATAAATTCCTCGTCAGTTGCATCTTGTCTTTGCTGCTGATATAATTCTTCTACTTTATTTGCTCTGGCCACTTTTTCTACACCATATTTATTTACTAAAGAAGAGAATGTATTTAAATCTGTTTTAACAAGTTTAATTTTACCAGTGTCAATATTTATATTTACTTTATCAATTTCTTGTTCAAATAAAATCGTAATTGATTCCTCATCATAAGCATTTAGTAATGATTCATTTATTGATACTTTTAATTCCTTTTTGAGAATAAAAGCAATGTCATCTGCTAATTTTGAAATCTTTATAAGATTTTTTTGTTTGGAATCTCCAATAAATTGAAATTTGATTGGTATCGGAAATGACTTTTTATCAAAAACTTTATTAAAGTCGTCAATAGTGTCTTGATACAATTCTGTGAATCTATCCATTTGATTATTTATTTTTTTAATTATAAAAAAAAATTATTAAAAAGTTGTTATAAAAATATAAAAAGAAGGCTTAAACTAACTATTACAGATGCTGGTAAAATTATATAATAAACATTTTTATAAAATTTATCTGATTTGATTAGTCTAAATCCAAAGACAAGCAAATAAGCATATTTATCTACTTTTTCAATTTGATAATATTGATATAGCTCACTCAAACCTTTTGAATTTAAAAAAGTTGCTAGTTCTTCACCATAGCTTTTTATATAAGTTTCCGAGATTCTATCTATATCTGATTTTTTTAGTGAATATGCTTCACCTATAAGTTCTTCAGGAATATTAAGAACAGTGTATAATCTTTTTGCTCTATCAATTCTAATATTAAATTTATTTTGTAACTCTACTTTATTTTCTTTTATCGCTTTGTTAAAAGTTCTAAGTAGTTGTAATTTTTTAAAAAATGATACTTTTTTCATGGTAGTTATATTTTATTTCAAATTAAAGTTTAATTATTTGAATAGGCCACCTCCGGCACCAGAAGATTGTATTCCGCTTACCTCTGCTATATATTCGTCTACTGAACTTACAGATTTATCAATGTTTTTCAAAAGTTTTATTATTTGTTTTATGTCTTTCTGTAATTCACTTGGTTTTTTTGCCTCATCTTCTTTTTTCTTTTGTTCCTCTTTTTTAACTCTTTTCATTTCAGCCATTTGAACTCTATTTTGAGTCATGTTATTATTCACACTAACTGCACTAGGTGCTTTTCCTTTAAGTAGACCTGCTGTTAGATTTCCGAGTTCTTGAGAACTTTTAACATTTAAGCTCTTCATTGCTCCTCCAAGTTTTGTTAAAGAGTTTGCTAGTGCATCATAACCTTTGGCTAGTTTAACTAATCTATTAGCCATTACTAATATTGGATCTTTGGATTTAGCATCCCCTATACCTATTCTTGCTAAGAACTTATCAGCAAAACTTTTGTTATCCTCTTCTCTTTCAACCATCTCAAAAACAAGTTCTTGAAAATCAAACATTGTTTTTCTAAGTGATGGTATAAAATCATCAGGTACTTTATATTCAAATGCGTCTGACGCTGAGAATAAATACTTAGCTGCCTTTGACATGTTTTTTGCCATTCTTAATACAGAATCACCCAGAGGATAAGTATCTTTTATACCTCTCCAAATTTCATAGTCTGTATATGCCATTTCTCTTATAGCAAAACCAGCATCTTTTGCCCACATAGGTTTTGGTGCTTTCCAACTATTTGAACCTGAGAGATGTTGAGCAGTTTCTTTTATCTTCAAAGACATAGTATAGAGACCCCAAGCAATTTCATAATCACTTTCACCATATTGGTCTATTAAGAATTTTGAAAGATATGTCATTGTTTTTGAGACATCACTAACATTGTTTGCCCAAGTTGAAGTTGGATATTTTTTCCAATCACTTACATAAGTAAATTGTTGCCCGGCATAAGCGATTGTTTCTGATATTTTTCTCACTGCATAGCACATATCACTTATTACCTCTTCACCGCTTGTAAACCAACCGGATTCTTGTGACATATAATCAAATACATAACCAAAAGCTTTTATTGATGCTGCAACACCTTCTCCCCAAGCTTTATTTGGTACTTTATCTGATTTCCACATTTCGGCTTCTGTTCCTGCGAAAATCCAACCTGCTTCTACTATTGCTGAGGATACCGAGGATATACCTGAAGCTAATGCTGCAATTGTTTCTCCTGGACTACTATACCACGGAGTAGCTGAAATTGCAGTAAATACTGGCGCAAAAGCTGAAATTGCTCCACCTACACCTTCTCCCCATCTTTTACTTGGATAATTTCCTTCAGTAAATGGTGATGTATTTTCAGCAAAGAATTTAGCCGCTTCAACAATACCTTGTGATATTGTTATGATGGCTTTTCTCATATCTTCAACCGTTGGTCCAGGGCCACCAAATATCTTATCAAAGTAACTTCTACCTTGACCTAAAAGTACACCGTAAACTGGCGAGAAGGCACTTATTGCTTTTCCAACACCAGTGGCCCACTCAACTGGTGGTCCATTCTTAAACACGGCATCGTTGTTAGCAAATTCGTTGGCGGCAACTACGATACCAGCTGTTACTGTCAATATACCATCCGCAAACTCATCTGGACCTATACCGCCCATTCCGAATACAGACCAAAATGCATTATCTACTAGCATTTTATATACAGGTGCAAATGCTCCTAAGGCAATTGCTATTCCCTCTGCCCACTCTTTAGTTGGTCCTTTTTTATACGAACCTTCGGCTAATACATAAGAAACCGCAACAATAGTTTCTGCAATTTGAAGCATCATTTCTTTTGCCATCTCCCAAGGATTTGGTCCAAAGAAACTTATAACACTTGATGCTAGTCCAACTGCGCCTAATGTTATAAGTATTGGTGTAAATGCTGCATATAACAATGCAGTTCCTAAAGCCCAACTTAAAAATCCAGGTAAGTTATATTCACCATCTTTCAATATGTGAGATACACCTACAATTGTTGCGGCCACTCCTAAAACAGCAGCAAGTCCTGCCAAGAATATAAGTGCCTGAGGGCCAAATACTAATAGACCAAGTGCTGCCGCGGCTACTGAGAATACTGTCAATGCTAATCCAACACCAATTACCCAACCTAAACCAGGATATGATTCATAGCTACCTATTTCTAATATTAATGAGCTGGCCATTATTGCGGCGGCTACCGCTACTATAGCTACAACTCCTACAAGTAAGTTTCCAATACCAACTAATTTTGCTGCTATTGCGGATATGACTACTGCTGGTAAAAATGCAGTTATAACTATTGCCATGATTACACCATACAGAAGTATTTTGAACATTTTACCTATCTCAATATCAGCCATTTCTGCAAAAATGTGAGATGATAACATTATGGCTAGTGCTGTAAAAACAAATACAAGAGGTAATACAAATAATTTTTTAGCTCCTAAAATTTTATCAACCATAACAACACCAAGTGCTATAAACGGTAAAACAAATCCTAAAACTGCAAATACGATTGTTATTAAGATGATTGTTAATGCTTCTTTCCAACCCATTGGTACTACTAACGAAAATATCCAAGAAGACATTGTAATTGCTGTTGCTATGGCTACTAAAATAAGTGGCATTATCCAAGCTGCTTTTTTAGCATTCATAGCTTTATCTACTAAGAATACAGCAAATGCTATATGTGGTAGTGCATAACCTATCATCCAGAATACAAATGCAATAACAATTGCTGTTAAAACTTGAGCAAAACCAATTGGTACAATTAGTTGCATTATCCAAGAAGACATTGTAATTGCTGTTGCTATCGCTACCAATATTAATGGCATTTTCCAGGTTGCGCTTTTTCCTAATACTTCGTGGGCTATTACTATACCTACGGCTATTTTTTGTAAAGAAAATCCAATTATCGCAAAAACACCTGCTATGGCAATTGCTGTAAGTGCTTGTGTAATTCCAATAGGAGTAATACCTGACATAATCCAAGATGATGCTGTAATCGCCGTTGCTATTGCAACCATTACCAACGGCACAACCCAAGTGACTTTATTTCCAAGCATTTTGTGGAAAATTGTTATACCTATACCTAACTTTTCTAAAGACATTCCAATTGTTGCAAATACACCTGCAATTGCAACTGCTGTCATTAATTGAATAATGCTAATTGGAACTATTCCTTGTAAAATATAAGAAGATGCTGTAATCGCTACTGACATTAATACCATAGTCAATGATGTGATAAATGCTTCTTTTAAAGAAAGCTTCAATTCGGCAACTTTTGCAAATGCTTGAGCGACCACATAAATCGCTAAACCTAGTGCAATGACTGAAAGAAAATCTATGTTACCTACAAGTTTAAAAGCCATTCCAATAGCAAGTACGGCTACTGCTATTAATAAAATAGTACCTATTCCACTTTTTAGTCTTTTTTCCTTCTTAGCGTCACCCGCTCCTTCAATTTCTTTTGTATCTTTTCCTTTCTCTTTCTCTTTCTCTTTAGAGATGCCTAAAAGTGTTTTTTGTTGTTTTAGTATTTCTTCAGTATCTGCTTTAATTGATACCAATTGGTTTGAGATACTTTCAAGTTGTTTTCCAAAATCACCGGATTGTATGGCTTTACCTGAGTCTGATTTTGCTTCTTCTTTACTTTCTAAAGCTTCAACCAATGCCTCTAAACCATAACCAATATCTTCTAATGCTTTGAGTAACTTCTGATCCATACAAAAATAATTTTCAAAGTATATATTAAAAACTAAGCATTCATTAGTTAATATATATATTAGTAAGTTATTATAAATTATGACTGATGTGAAAAGACTATTTAAGTACTACATTTTGGGTGAATCTCTTAAAGATATTGAGATGAATAGAATATTGGATAAAGTTTCTAAAAAGAAAAAATTATCTGATAGAGAAAAAAGTTTTCTAAATTTATATAATGAGACCACTGATGATGATACTAAAGATTACATGTTATTAAGTAAAAATACAACTTATAGCCGTTTGAATGATTTGTTATCCAAAAGCAAGATTGTTATCTGTGATTTGATTGATAGAGATGGTAAAATCGGATTACAAATTACTTCTGTTGGGAACGATTTTGAAAAAGAAGAATGTATAATAAAATTAAAAGGAGATTATACTCATTTTCTAAGTGACAGATTCTTATATAATATAATTTATAATGTGAAAAAGAATCAATATTCGCTTCAACAACAAGATGAATTTTTTGAAAAAATAGAGGCAAATAATGATTAAGAAATTTAAAGAATTTATTTTAGAAGAAGTCTCTGGAACGGAACTTGTTGGTCCGGTTGGTCCTGCTTATGGTGAGACACGTCTACAAAATAAGACCATTACATCACACGACACAAATATTATATTTTCCGAAATAGATGATAACTTTTATACAGAGGATCAATATAATGAATTATATAATGATTATCTCAAAAATGGTGGAAAACCATTACACGGATTCAATAAAGAGAATTTAGATGAGATATTAATGTTTTTGAATAATTAATATATACAAAAATTTGATAAAAAACAGAAATCAAAATGGCAAAATTAGTTACGCTTAACGGCTTAAATGAAAAAGAATTACTTGATGGTATATTAAGTGATGAAATTATTGTAATAGAAGATATACAAGGTAGTAAAATATGGGTAAATTGGAATGGAACTGAATTTATTCTAAAGCCTAAGTCTATATCAAACGAACCAATAAACTTAATTGACTTAGCGATGCAGAATTATTATAATCCTGCAATAAATTACTTTAATCAATTAGATAATCGTGTAAAATCACTTCTTAATAAGAAATGGTGGTTTTGTTTTGAATATTTTCCAGATAATCAACCCGCCAATATACAATATGATAGAATTCCTAAAAATAATTTAGTGTTATCTGCTATAAATAAATCAGGAAAGTATGGCTTTAATATTGATGAACTAGACGAATATGCTAGATTAATAAATGTTGATATGGTTCCAATTGTTTTTCAAGGTAAACTTACTGAAACAATGAAAGAAGCTATAAAATATTTTCTAAATACGTCTGAAGAAGATTTAGATTATATTTTTGGTGAAAAATCATTTTCTTATTTCTTTTATAAGATTTTAAATCCTAACATTGAAAACTCTTTCTTAATGAATAGTGAAGACTTTCAGAATAACATAGAAAAGCTGATTATAAGAACTTTAAAAGATGACCTTTCTTTTGAATTATTGAATCCACTTTATACTCGAATAAGTGAAACAAATGATACTGATTTTGTTGAGATTTATACACTTATACTTGTAAATTTCTTAAATTTTTGTCAATCTCTAAATATAGAAGATATAAAATTAAAAGGCGAAAAGAAAGATGAGTGTTACCTTTATTTAGTAAGCAAATTATTTAACCTCTATGTTTCTGAGGTAAAAGAAGATTTACTAAACTTTGACTTCATTGTTCCTGAATTTTTTGATAAACAAAAGTTTAAAATTAATGTTGAGTTGATAAATAATAAATTGACTAAAGAGTATATTGAAGAAAGTCCAAAACTTGAATATATTTTCAAAGTTTTATTGGGTTCTCTTAATAAGAAAAAGAAAAAAGCAATTGGTATATTTACTGATAATACCGTGAAACTTTTTAATGGTTTTGTTCAAGATATTGACGATTATATATCTAAATATTTAAATAAAATGCAAGAAATAGAGCTAGGTAGAGCTGGTCTTCTTGACTTTGGAGACTTCTTCGATATACAATATGACACTGATGCTGAGGGTCAAGTTTATCCAGATGTATATGATGAATTTGATAAAGAATCTGGTGAGCAAAAGAAGAAAAAGGGTAAAGGTGGTAAAATGCCTATAGTTCCTGAAGTTGGTAAAGAACAAACACCAACAAAATAATGAAATCTATTGGTCTTAGTATGACTTCTGTTGAAGTTAAAGCTGATACAAGAGTTCTAAGAGCGACTTGGTCACGAGATTTATCACATGATTTAAAATCTTATCATGGTATCAATATAGACGATTTAGCCAGTCAATTAATGAGTGAGATGATTAAGAGTAAAAGAAAACAAAAAATTAATAAAATTTTCAAACAATGAATCTATTAGAAAATCTTAATAAGATTGATATGAATATAGTCAAAGTAAGTAACTTAAAAATTTCAAATAATATTTTAAAAAGATTAAGAGAAAAAAATTACTGCCTACATTATCTTCCAGAGTGTCTGGATTCTATTTCTAAATTAAAAACTATAGAATATAAAAATCAAAAAATTAAACCAGCTTATCTTATTGATATAGTCAATAACTTACTATTAAAATACTATTTCAAAAAAGAAAACAAATTTGTCATAAATGCTGAAGTTTTAAAAGATAAATATGGCTATTTGTATAAAAGTTATATGGATTATCTGATAGAGAGAAACATACTTCAACTAATTACTAATTATAAAAAGGGCGTGACGTCTAGAATTTACTCACTAAATCCAAAAGTCATAAAATCTAAGAAAAAAAGAATAAAAAACTACGATAAAGTTTTATTAAAAAAATATAAAAAAAAGGTTTTAGAATTAATTAATAATTCTAAAACAAATTATACACTTATTGAAGATACGGTTCGTGAGAAGTTAGTGTCTGATTTATTTTCTGTTCAGATCGACTTACCAAGATCGATTTTCTTTTTAGATTCATTAAAAGAAAAAGACTTTGATATCTATAATAGAAATGTTTATGCTTGTGATTCAATAAATGAAAAACATATATTTTTTCATTTTGATTCTTATGGTAGAATGCATACTAATTTTACTATCCTGAGAAGTTTCATTAGAAAAAATTGTCTTCTTATAGATGGTGAGGAAACTTGTGAAATAGATATTTCAAATTCACAACCACTTTTTCTAACAAAATTAATTAGAGATTCTAAAACAAATTGGGTTAAATCTGAAGAGTTTGAAATTTTTAAAGAATTGACTATCTCTGGTAATTATTATCAATTTTTAATGCAGAAACTAAATATAAAAGATAAAAAAGAAGTAAAAGAACTAACTTATAAGGTTTTATTCGGTAGGAATGCAGCAAATAGTAGAGCTGATAAGTTATTTAAATCAGTATTTCCGACAATTCACAATTTTATAACTCTATATAAAAAGGAAAAGGGTGATTATAAAATTTTAGCTTATGATTTGCAAAAAATGGAATCTAATTTAATCTTTAATAAAATTGTAAAAAAAATAATGATAGAGGATTCTTCGGTAAAATTGATAACCGTACACGACAGTTTGATTATGGCAAAAAAGAATAAAAATTTAGTAGAGGCTATATTTAAAACAGAGTTATTTGATCAATTCAATTTCTAAGACTTCTAATTTAATATATAAGTTTGTGTTAGATTTACAAAACCCTAAAATATCATTTATATTGCTATCATCAGATAGGCTCGATGATATGACATCTATATTATATGCTAAAGACTATACAATAATTCCTATTCAGAGTTTTTATAAAGGTCAGTATGAAAATTCTATTTTGGCTTTTTCTGGTGTAGATAATGATGAACTAAGAAAAGATTTAATATTTTTATTGAATCATTTTCATCAAGAGTGTGGTATAATAAAATATAGAGATGAGTCAATTGCTAAAAAAGTATTTAGAGATGGTCAAGAAAAACCACTTAGTATAGTTTTATATAATACTGACTCAGATAACACTTCTTATTTATACAATGGTTTATCTTTTTCATTTTTAGAGCAAGTAAGATATTGGAAACCAACTAAAATTGGTGATTTCAAAAAAGGAATGTTAGTAGAGTATCTTAACAATAACAAATGGTATCAACAAATAGTTTCTGATCCAATAAACGAATATGAAAATATTTATAAATTATTAATTAAGTACGATAAAATTAGAGTAGCTGCTAAATAGTTTTTTTAAAAACAACTATATCATCCAATACTATACATTCTAATCCATCGACCATAGTCATAGTTGATTCAATTCCATATCCTTTATTTCTATTTTCAATAATCAATGAACCAGGGGATATCTCATTTTTAACTTTTGTGTAGAAGTCTACAAGTAATCTTGGACTTCTAAAAGGTGAGTATGAATAAACTATATCATATTTTGAATAATCCTGTTGCATTATGTCACCTTTTATAATTGTAAGTTTGTTTTTCCAATTTTCTATCAAGTATTCATTTAGATAATTCAGATACGAATCATATTTTTCTATACCTGTAAAATAAAATTTTTTATCAGTAATTTCTTGTGATTGTAAATAGATATCAAATAATGCAGCGCCTAAGCCTATACCGGCATCACATATGTTAATTGTATTCTTATTTAGAAGATTCTTTTCTTTTAATCTTTGTAAAAGAAAAATATTTTGTTCTAAATTAGACATTATATAATGCCACTCGTTTGAATCAACAAAATCTTTTTTTAAAGAATCAAATTCTGTAAATAGTGAATTACATCTTTGGACATATTTTATCAGTAATGGATTTGGTTCAATTATTTCCATATATTAAATAATTTTAAACCAACAAAATTGTTTATGCCAGTTTGGTGTTTTGTCAAAAAAGTAATTTCCTGTTGTAGAGTTATCAATAAGTAATAATCCTGGTTGGTCTATATTACTTCCTCTACATACGATGATTTTATCATCATCAATTAAGTCACTGAAATAGGTTTGTATTCCATTTATATTATTTGATTCAAATTGATTTCTAGCATAATTTATATAAGGAAATGATTTTTTACCATAAATTAGTGATGTTGCTGGTCCAATTCTTCCATCCATTGCAATTATATTTGATGACATCATCAATTTTGCAATTACTCTTCTATAATCTTGTTCAAAGTCACCATTTAGAGTAACATCTAACGATGTGTATGGGCCATTTGCTTTAGATTTAGGATTTTGTGTATTTTGATTTAAAAAATCAACTACTTCATTCCATAATTTTTCATAAGTCTCAAATTTTTTAGCAGTTAAGTTTATTTGCATAATTTTTGGACTTATTACTTGTTGTCCAGCACTACTAACTGCCGGATTATATTGAGAGCTTAAATCAACTACTTGTGATGCAATGTTATTTTCTCTGAATGTATTTAATTCTTCAATCTTATCATCTAAAATAGCATCAACTACTAATTCTCTATTTTTTTGTTTGATCTGTCTTTTATATTCTTCATCATCTGATGATATCATATCAACATACATCAATTGAGCTTTTGGTGTAGTCATCTGCTTATCTGAATAGTTGCAGATAGATTTTAATTGGTCTTTAAAAATTGTCATATTTATTTTTCATGCCATTTTTTGGAATGTCTTTATTTATGGTTTTGACTAAGTCTTCTTTAGAGAGAGTAGCTAATTGATTCAATAGTTGAATATTTCTTTGATAAAGCGGCATGTTAGGTGCTTCTCTTACATGATAAAGATGATAACATTTATGTGGTAGTTCAGTCCACGATAAAAAATTAGTAACTTTAATTGATTGAAAATCGTCTTCTGCTCCCCAGCCTATGAAGTTTTCATTCCAACCGCCTATCTTGTTTATTGCATCTTTTCTAAAGATGCAAATTCCCCCACATAGAGGCACTTTTTGATGATCCGTCTCGCCTCTACCAGGTCTATTAATTGAAACAATTTGGTCTATAGGTAGTCCTGTCTCTTGAGGGTCCAAGTCTATTACAGAATTATAGGGATTCACCATTTCATATTGACTAATTAATTTTAGTGATTCTATTAGAGCGTCTGGGTTCATGATAAGATCTGAGTCTGCAAATGCAACTATATCTGATTTTACGTATTTAAGAGCCACGTTGAAAGACCAAGATTTATTATATGGTTTGTCTGTTTTTAAAAAGATGTGTTGTGCTTTGAGATTCAAGTGTGAAATTTTAGAATACTTATCTTGTTCTACTAATATTACTTGAACAGATGAAAATGCATTAATCCAGTCTAACACTCTTTTTAGATTCATAAATCTATCTACTCTGTGTCTATATCCTATGATATAGGTGAAAGCGTATTTTTCCATTAATAGGTTTTATTTTTTTATTATAGATTGTAAATTACCTAATGTTTAAATAAGTAATGTTTTTATATATAATAAAAATTTAAATTTATGGACTTATCTAGAGTTTTAGTCTGTTTTGGTACTAGACCAGAATATATAAAGGTGAAATCAATAATAGATAACCTACCGGTTAAGACTTGTTTTACTGGTCAACATAAAGATCTACTAAGTGAAGTTAAAGTTGATATCAAGTTGAATATCAGTGATGAATTATCAACTAATAGATTAAATAATATTATAGCAAATATTCTTAGAAATGAACATATTTTTGATGATGTTGATTATGTTTTAGTTCAAGGTGACACATCTACTGCTTGTGCAATATCTATATCAGCTTTTAATTGTCAAAAAAACATAATACATTTAGAAGCGGGACTAAGGTCTGGTGATATTTCTAATCCATTTCCAGAAGAAATGAATAGGCAATTAATAAGTAGAATATCTTCTATACACTTATGTCCAACTGAATTTAATGCTAAAAACTTATTGAATGAAAATATAAGAGATAATGTATTTGTTGTAGGGAATACTGGACTTGATAATATAGACAAATCTAATTGTATTTATGATGATAAAATATTAATTACTCTACATAGAAGAGACAATCTTTCTATTATGGACAAATGGTTTGAGTCAATAGACAAACTAGCTTCTGAAAATAAAGACATTGAGTTTATTATCCCGTTGCATCCTAATCCTGATGTTCAAAAACACAGAGATATTCTAAAAAATGTAAAAATTGTAAGTCCTTTATCTCATCCAGAGACAATTGACTACATAAAAAAATGTAAATTTGTTATAAGTGATAGTGGTGGACTTCAGGAAGAGTGTTCTTTTTTGAATAAGAAAATTATTGTTTGTAGAAAAACTACAGAGAGACCTGAGAGTGTTGGTGTTCATAGTTTTTTATGTGAATCTCCAGATAAATTATCTAAACTATTTGATTTAATGAAAAATGATTATGTTGTTGATGCTGATTGTCCTTATGGAGATGGTTTAAGTTGGAAAAAAATAAAAGAGATATTAATTAAAAGAACATAAATTTTATTTCTTCTTCATTGAGTTTTAGATTATGTAATCGAAGATATGGATTGATAACTAATCCATCAATATATTGTACATTGTATTTCAATTTATCATACAAAAAGGTGTTTTTATAGACATCTTCATTTACGAATAGTTCATTTTCTACTTTAGTATATTCAAAAATTTCTATCTGAAATTTATCAAACTGAAAAGAAGTCCAGTGTTTATTTTTTTCTTTTGATAATCCAAGTTCTTCTATTTTTTTATCAATTACCATAAACTGAAGAATTTTAATTTCTCTTTTATTTTGTGTAAGTAAGAGAAGACTTAATCCAAAAAATACAACACCAAATTTCTGATTTATTTTTTTTATTGTATCAAATACATCATCGGTGTAGTTTAACTCATCTAATTTTAGAGTATCGATGAAAATACTTTCTATGTCATTTCCTAAAAGTTCTATTAATTTTTTGTCACTCATAACATGCTTAGTAACGTGAAAATTTGAATTTTTAAAATCAATTTCTAATTCTTTGAATTTATAATCAAAAAATTCATCAAGTAGTAGATAAATCTTTTTATAATTTTTTATTTGAACAATATTCATTAAAAAATTATTTAATTCTTCAATAGTATAGAAATAGTTTGTATCTAAATAATATAAATTTCCTGATTCGTTATGGTATTCTTTAAAAAGTTCAACTTGAAAATTATTTAATTCGGCTCTTGATTCTCTTACTAAATTATTGCATTCTTCTATCTCAATTCTTAATTGATTAAAATTATTTGAATTCCATCTGTTATTATATGAATGATTATAAATGACACATGTTTTAAGTATTTCTTCAATTTTTTGATTGTAAAATTTTTCAAAAATACTTTCAAAATGTAAAGCATACTTATAGCCTTCCTTCTGTATCGTTTTTGATAGTTCTAATTCTTCATTAAGTCCATGAAATTCCTTTAAGTTGTAAAAAAAGTCAATCCAGATATCATCAATTATAAAAATTAAAGTTGTGTCTGATATTTTTATTTCTTTTATTTTATAAGAACTTTCTTTTTTTATAGATTCTTGAACTCTATTAAGGTCTTCCTTATTTATTACTATATCTATGTCGTCATCCCAAGGAATAAATAGAGAATCGTGCCTTATAAGTCCCAATAGATTTCCGAAAAAAATACTATAATTTATACCGTTTCTATTCAAAATTTCAATATACTCATCTACTATTTTTTTAATATAAAATTGTTTTTTTTCAACTTCACTGATAAGCTTTTTGATTTGTAGTTTTTTGTTAATTTTTTTTAAAACTAGTCTTATTAAATAAGGATCTTCTCCCATATAAGGAGATAAACCTTTATCTTCAATTTCAAATTCACAAAAAATACTCTTTTTATTAAATAGTTTTACTAAACACTCTTTTTTAAATAATGTTCTTTTATGTATTTCACCTATTCCTGATTTGAAATTAGCCTCGATATAATCTAATTCTTCATATTCTGTTCCAATAGTAGATCTTGTCTCGATAAACAATAATGAATTTTCATTCATATTTTCTGAAATGTTGTTTATGAATCTTAGTACATCATTATAAGATAAGGCATGCAAAGTAAATCGAGAATAATAGATATCAAAATTATTATAATCATAATCGATAAATGAATCACATATCACATTAATTTCGTTATTATGAGATTGTAATATTTTGCATATTTCTGTCGAATTATCGATGCCTGTGCAATTATAGCCCGATTGTAAAAAATGAAATAAATCTCTTCCGTTACCACAGCCTAAATCTATCATTTTTTTATTATTTGGATATTCTTTAAGATAATCCATAACAAATAAACAAAAATTACTTGGCTTATTTTCGAAATTATGATTCGTTTTATAAAAATTGTTCCAGTAGTTATTTTGCATTTAGATATTTTCTTATTATTTTAACAGCCGTTTCGGCTCTCACATTCCAAGAATTAAGTTTTGCTATCTCTATTCTTTTTTTGACTAATTCTTTATTGTCTTCATTTGCTGCCTCTTCTATAATATCCAAACAATTATCTATATTCATAAAGTAGCAAATATCTTTAAACCTTTCTAATTCTATCATTTGTGTTACTACTGGTGGTTTTCCAGATGATATGTATTCATAAAATTTAATAGGGTCACAACCTTTTATCATTTCTGTTAATTTAAATGGAATTATTGGTACATCTATATGAGATAAGTAATTTGGTAGTTCTTCAATTTTTTTATGGTCTAAATAGTGTATATTGTCGTTTGATATTTTCTCATTATAGTATTTATTTCCACCAATCATTAAAATTTGATATTTTGTTGAAATTTTTTCGACTATATCCCAATCGAGCCAAGTCGCCATCGCGCCATAGTAACCAACTACCGGACCTGTCAAGTCCGGAAAGTCATTTGGTTTTTCTAATTTATTGATGGACTTTTCAAATAGTTCAAAGTCAGAACCATTTGGTAACATAAAGACTGGTTTTCCGGATTTTTTGTGTTCATCGTACATTATTTTAGCTGATGCGATTATCACATCTGCTTTTTCTACAGCCGTTTTAAGCTCAATTGACCATTCAGCAAACTCGTCAACCGGATTGTCAATTGCGTCAAAAATTACCAAGTCCCAATCTGTCAGTTCTTTTATATAATGGTGTGATGGATGTGAGAACCAATAAACTTTTTTTCCTTTGAATAGATGTTGAAATTCTTCAATTTTCAGATATTGGTCAACTATAAATAAATTATTATTTAGTTTTTGTATTCTTTCTTTTTGTCTTACTTCACCTCTTGAATTCCAGAATATACTTCTCACATTTTTTTGATTAGCAAAATTTTTCATTAATTGTTGAGGTCTTTGGAATAATAAATGCCAATTTATTGTGGGTGGATATAGAATAGTTACGTATTCTTCAATATCATCAAATAAAGACTGAAATTCAATATCTGTTATAAATCTTTCAGTGATTCTACCGTCCCAATTTTTATAGGCTTTGCCTAAATGAATAATTTGATTTTCAATTTTTTCTCTCTCTGTAAATTTATCTCGAAACAATAAGTCATCAAAGGCCGCGTTTTTAGAGTATTCTGGGTAAGATTGTTGTTTAGTGTAATGAAATAGGTGAAAAAATCCTAAACCTTTATCTTCTTCAAATTTTGTATATAATCCAATATTTGTTTTATCTTGTTGTGATTGTAATAGTTTATCATAGGATTGACATATCCATCTGTCTGAAGTATATAATACATTTTCATTTAAAATACTTGTATCAATTTCATCAGAGACAATGATATCAGCGTCTAATGTTAAAATGAAACCTGGACTTTCTAAACTATTTATACCAACATTTAAAGCTTTTCCTTTATTAAATTTATCACCATTTTCAAACATTGAATTTGTTACGACACAATTTACTTTATATTCTTCGCAAATTTTTTGGCACATAAAATCATCAGGACTGGTGACTATTGTTATATTTTCAAATATCTTAGTATTATGTTTTAGTGTTACTATAAGATAATCATTATAATTTACAGAAATAATTATTACATCTAATTTTCTGTTTATTTTGTTATTTATTGTTGTTTTATTTGATTTTGTTATTTTTGGAATATCTTCATTTGATTCTAATAAATTGACTAATTTTGATTTTTTTTCTAATAAAACCTCTTTGTTTCTTAATTTGTCTAAGAAATTATCTTTACCTCTTTCAAATAAAGTATATTTATCTTTTTCTTCATATAAATCAGAATTAATTGAGGCATTTTTCAAATGATACTCTGTAAATACATAATTTGGATTTGACCATATTAATTTTTTTTCTTCAGATTGTTTCATTGCGTATTCTATCAACTTAGAGTCTAAGTCTTTTTTGATGATGTATTGTATTTTATTATTTTTAGGAAGTCCATCAAAATGAGCATCCAAAAATACAATAATCTTGTTGATAAAAGAGTTTGAAGAATTTAAGTTTAAACAATTAAATATATTTTTCTTATAATTTAATAATTCGAAATATGAGATTTTTGTAATAAGTAACATATACTATATATCATAAAAACATTATTCTAAATGAAAAAAATAGGAAGAACTGAAAAAATTTATTTTCCAAAATTAAATGGAAGTGTAATTACTGGTAAAATAGATACTGGTGCTTATAGTGCTGCTTTGCATGTAGATTTTGTAAAAGTTGAGGATAGTGGTTTAAAAGTAAAAGTAACAAATCATACATATATCTTTCATGAATGGACTGAAATAGATGTAAAGAGTTCAAATGGTAAGGTACAGAAAAGATTTGGTATAAAATTAAAAATGATACTAGGTCAAAAAAAATATTCTATATTTGTGACTCTTACTGATAGAAAAAATATGAAATACCAGTTATTAATAGGTAGAAAATTTCTACATAATAATAATTTTTTAGTTGATGTAAAGAAAAAAAATATACATGGTAAGCCTAAAAAAATATAATTATTTCACTGGTGAAATCAGTTGTGTTGCTCGAGGTGTGAGTGATATAGTTAATTTTTTTGATTTAGCGGGTAGTAATTATATATTAATAACGCCACCAAAACCACAATCTTCTAATAAAATTCACGATTTGTGTCTTTTTCATTATTTAAACAATAAGCTTATAATTAGTAGTTTTGATGACTTTGTTGATAAAATAACAAATTCGTCTAATTTTTTTAGAGTCGATATAATAGTTATCGATATGTGGTCTATCAATAAATCATTAATTTGGAAATATTTAGAAAAAATTGAAAAATTAAATTTACCCATTATAATAGTGGCTAAAGAATTTCACTATAAATCAAATGATGATGTAAATGAATTTCACATAAGGACTGAGTATAAAGAAATGTATAAAAGTGAAGTTTGGATAAATGATAAAATTAACAATACGTCATCTACTACAGAATCTTTGAAATTAGCATACATCAGAGATAAGAAATTAGAATATTTATTTGAAAAAAAGAAATAAATTTTGTAAATTTGTAAATAATTTAATATAATCATGAGAATATCAAGAAAATTCAAACAACTTACTAGTTTTACATATCCTTTCGGTACGGAAAAATTACTTGAAAATTATTTACCACAACAGATACACAAAGATGAATTTGACAATTACTACCTACAAATAGGTGAAAATCCAACCACAATGTTTACTTGTCACTTAGACACTAGTTGTGGTGCCAGGGAAAAAGTAAATCATGTTATTGAAGGTGATTTTATTAAGACTGATGGTTCAACAATATTAGGCGCAGATGATAAAGCCGGAATGATTGTTCTTCTTTATATGATAGAAAATCAAGTTCCTGGACTTTATTATTTCTTTGTAGGTGAGGAAGTTGGCTGTGTTGGTTCCGGTAAGTTATCAAGAAATTGGCTTTCTACTGATTTCTCTAAATATATTACAAAAGTTGTATCATTTGATAGAAGAGGTACTACATCAGTAATAACAGAGCAACTTTTTGGTGTTTGTTGTTCTGATGAATTTGCAAAAGAATTGTGTGATAGATTGAACAACACAGAACTTGAATTAGAATACAAACCAGATCCTACTGGAATTTATACTGATTCTGCTAAGTTTACCTCACTTGTTCCTGAGTGTACTAATATTTCAGTTGGTTATTATAATGAACATACTACAAGAGAAGTTCAAGATATAGAGTTCCTCAAAAGACTTTGTAAGGCTGTTTGTTTGATTGATTGGGAAACACTACCTGTTGTCAGAAATGTTTCAAATGATTTTGAAGAGCAAGAAGACGAACAATGGCAGTATGATGAAGATGATGAATGGTCTATTGATCTGTATTCTTATTTTAGCATCGGAGAAGCTGATGATTCAAAAAAAATGTATATCTCAAAGTCGCAAATTGAAAAAGAAAAACAGGACATTCGGAATTGGATTTTACAAAATGACATTTATCCAGGATTGACTGATTTATCCTGGGACGGTAATTCTTTATATGTTGAAACTGATACTAATTATGAGTTTTTAGCAAATAGGATGGATTTATTAGAAATGATACCTGAACTTTCTGAAGTTAGTGCATCAAAAGTAAGATTAAAATTGAATTGATTCTTTTTTTGGGTTCAGGTAATCAGGATGTTTTGATATAATTAACATTTGTCCAGTAGTCAGTTCATTTGGATTCCATTTTTTTTCTTTACAGAATTTCACTAAGAATTTTTCTCTTAGTAATTTTATTTCGTTTTTTGTCAATTTTTTCATAACATGAATATATATACAAAAACTTGTAGTGCGATGCCACTAATTACTAGTGGTTTGTATAATTTTTCTTTATCGTCTTTTATATCTTCTGAATTTATCTTTTTATAGGTTTGTTTTAAAGATATTTTATGAAAAAAATTAAACATTGAAATTTGACCTAAAATAAATGGTATTGAATATAATAAACCTAAACCACTAATTAAAATAGAAGATGTAGTGAGTAAAACTATAATTCTTTGTAAATAGAATATATTTGAGCATTTGTATTCACTATTTCTTTTACACTGATTTTTATAATGTGTAAAAAAACCTTCTCTTACACCCTCTGAGATAGAGTAGAGTATCCAAACTATATTAGCTATTGTTATTGACCAAAATATCATATTAAACATATATATTAAAAAAAATTACTATATTTGTTCTATGTTTGAGATGAAGGGAAAAATAGTATTTGATCCAATCAATGTGACTAAAAAGCACAATGCTCAATCTGCGTGGAAAAAAGTCGCTATCGTAAAATTTGATTGTGACCTTTATGAATACTACTCTTGGTTTTTGAAAAAAAGATTCAATTTATTCTTAAACAAACCTTTAAGAGGAACTCACTTAACTTTTATTAACGATATTGTAGATGATGAAATTTATTTACAAGCAAGAGACCTTTTTGATGGAAAAGAAGTCGTAGTTAAATACGATCCTACTATAGTTCGCTCTAATAAAAAAGGTCACTGGTGGTTAAAAGCAGAGTCTTTAGATTGTCAAAATATAAGATTGGCTGTCGGTTTAGGGGATCCTTATTTTGGATATCACATAACTATTGGTTTAGCAACTCACTTGCAATTAGAACACTCTAAGTATATAACTGACCAGTGTATAAAATTTGGGGTATAAAAAAAGAGAGAATTTAATTCTCTCTTTTTTTTATTTAATATTTTATTATTAAAACATATAACCTGGTTTACGTGTTTGCATTGAGAAATCTCTTGATAATACCTCACTTATATCAGCTGTGTTTGTCAATTTTTCTACAGGTAGTCCGATTGTAAAACAAGCTGCTTTCAAAGTAGTTGTAAAATAATCTAAGAAATCATTTATTTTATTTTTATCGTCTAAAACCATTCCAGCCCAAAAAGATAATGCACCTACACCGCTTGTGACTGCTCCACCTAATATGAATGTTAAGGCATTGCTACTAAGCTCTGCTGATTGATCTGATGTCAAAATTTTATCCCAGTTATAAACATATCCGTATTCTTTTTTTCCAAAAGTGTCCATCGAGTCATCTCCGCCTACCCAGACATTAGATATCATACCTTTTCTTTCCAACTCATCAAGAAGTTTATCATGAGTAGGATCAATACCCATGTCTTCGTAATTTTGAGGATCATAATGGTGTTTTGGTGCAAAATCAGCACCAGAGTCTGTGTCTAAAAATCCAAACTTTCTATTTAATTCGTCATGAATACGTCCATATATTTCACTCCTCTTACCTACACCATATAGTATCATACCTATTCCTAATAAAAACATTGATCCTCCTAAAACTTGTGCCGCTGCTGATAACCACTTAAGGGTTTTTTGTTTTGCAACAGATTCAGAAAGTATATTTTCAATATGTTTTCTTTCACTTTCAGTCACTTCAAATCTAACGATGCCGGATTCAGCATTCCAATTGTAACCTTTTGCGGTCTCATAACGGAGAATTTGACTGTTGACATCTATATATTGTAACTTTCCAAATGTAGGATGTTTTGGTGCATTTTTTTCAATTGTCTCTTTTAGAGTTGCATACAGTGATTGCATTTCCTCAGTAACATTCAAATCTTTAGATAGTGCTTCTACTTTTGATTT
>Ga0315909_10000398_pt1 | contig 58413 bp, 57 predicted proteins | sample LakEriMetagenome_11_FD_203527 | JGI IMG/M metagenome (GOLD analysis project Ga0315909, IMG submission 203527) | Freshwater fungal communities from buoy surface, Lake Erie, Ohio, United States - Buoy 2 MA125 | ecosystem: Environmental > Aquatic > Freshwater > Lake | place: USA: Lake Erie, Ohio... | reverse complement strand
AAGAAGGACCTGAGCAATCCAAACTTCGCGATGACACAGTGATCAACGCCAAGCTGCTTCCTAGCCCGATGGACTTTCACTATCTTGATGCCATCGATTTCCAATACTTGGTCATGAAGGCAGAGAAAAAAGGTATCAAACCTGAAGTCGCGATTGAGAATTCATGGTTATTGAAAAATGATCCGTTTGCCCGTGAGGCATGGGCTTGGCATCAAGCTAATGTAGATGAATTAAAAAAGCGCCTAATTAAAGATTACGGTCTTGATGAAAAAGGTAATCCAAATCGTGAGCCGACCCACAAGGAGTTATATCGTATCGGCTGGAAGGAATTTGCCAAATATGGTGAAGAAACTCATAAGATTAAACTCTCTGTTACAGATAAACTCAAAGAGGAATTCATGGGCCCAAACTACAAAGCTCGGAATCCTGACGAGAAGGAATCCAATTCTCACGATTCACACGAGGAAGTAGCGCATGGAGATAGCCATGATCGCGTGACCTTTCCTCACTTGTCTGTTCCGCGTGAACAAATCGGCTTCGCCTCGAAATTCACTCCATCCTGGAACACATATTACGCGATCTATTTCACCATCACCGGACTTCACGGTCTACACGTGGTAGGCGGCGCAATCGTACTCGCTTACTACCTGTTTTTTGGACGCAGAATGTATGAAGAAAATCCCGAGTGGCTCTGCAACCGAGTCGAAGTCGGCGGCCTGTTCTGGCATTTCGTTGACCTTATCTGGATCTTCGTTTTCCCTATCCTTTATTTGATGTAATCCGTCATTTACCCGAACCTACCAGCATTCACCTCAAACAAGATTTTAAGAAATGGCTAATTCAGTTGAAGAAATTCAGAAGTCCAAGAAAACCTATTTGCTCGTATTCGGCGCATTGCTTATCGGCACAATCGTGACCGTGTTGGTTGCTACGGTCGAAGCTCTGGATATTGGTGAGCACGGATTCGATAAATGGGATGCCATCCTCGGTATGCTGATTGCTACAACGAAAGCCACATTGGTCGGTTTGATTTTCATGCACTTAAATCATGAAAAGAAAGCCATTTATTGGATTTTCATCAGTGCTCTTGTGCTATGTGCATCGATGTTTGCAATCTTGTTTCTCGCAAAATACAGCCCGATTTTTGACAGCTACTTTTACCTCTGATTTTTTATGTCCCTACGCGGTTTCCATATAGTCTTCATCACCATTTGCACGCTGCTCTCGGCGTTTCTGATACTGTGGGCTTTTGTATTCGCGCCTGAACCTTCGACATTCGCGACGATTCTAGGTGTCACGGGTATCGTTGGAATTCTTCTGATGCCGCTCTACGGAATTTATTTCTACCGTAAAGCATCGAAACTCAACCTCTGAACCTATCATGAACTTTTTACATCTTGCTTGTTCCACTTGCCGCGTCTCGATGATCGAAGGTGGTGGCGATGCAGCTGGCTACTCCATCTTCGCCTTGTTAGTGGTAATTCTATCCGTTCTAGGTGGTGTTGGTTTTTACATGATTCGTATCATCTCCCGTGGTGACAAAGATCTCGATCCCGAACTTCGTGACGATTACGTACGCGACTAAACCGAAAATTTTCAACCTTATCCATCTCACTTTTCACATATCATGAGCCCATCCGAATTATTAGGCCTCCCAAAAAACTATTCCGCACACGGCGGACAAGTCGATCATTTGATGGACGTTGTCCATTGGTTCATGATCGCTCTGTTCGTGGGTTGGACAATCTTCTTCTTTGTTTGCCTTTTCAAATTCTGGCACAAAAACAATCCGAAGGCTTCTTATCATGGTGTGCGCAGCCACCTTTCCAGTCATATCGAAGTCGCGGTAATCATCATTGAAGCAGTCTTGCTTCTCGGCTTTGCATTTCCTCTATGGGCAAACCGCGTGGATGAGTGGGATAAAGTCAAAGAGATGAATCCGGTTCGTGTTCGAGTCGTTGGGTGGCAGTTCGGTTGGTCTTACCATTATCCAGGACTCGACGGAAAATTTGGTCGCACTGATACGGATTTGATCAGTGACACGAATTCTCTGGGTATCGACTACACCGATCCGAATGCACATGATGATTTCACGGATTCAACTCTCAAACTCCAAGTCAATCGTCCGGCTGTTCTGAATATTGGCACCAAAGATGTGATTCACAACTACTCCATCGTTCCGATGCGGATTCAACAAGATGCTATCCCAGGTAAGGAAATTGCCATGTGGTTCACGCCTATTGAGGTCATAGAAACTTCTATCGTCTGTGGTCAGCTCTGCGGAGACGGTCACGCCAATATGAGCGGAAGCATGGAAGTGGTTTCAGAAGCCGATTACGCAGATTATGCGAAAAGCAAATCAGAGGCGGCTCTGAAGGCTAATACGCCTGCTCAGTAAAGATAAGATTTCTTCAGGATAAAAATCAGTTTCCTAACAGATCTAGATCCCAACGGGATCATATAACTTAGTCATTCGTTGACGAGTGTAACGAAGACCGCCGTGGGAATTGCGAAAGGAAAACAATCGACCCCGAAGCGGGTCGAAAAGGAACCGATATCGGGTGATGTTTCGATTCTAGCACGCCCTTCAGGGTGCGATGGGTGGGGAGCGTTTTTCCTAGGCTGGTCGTCGCTTCGCTCCCCGACCCTAGGCTATTGTCTGTTATCCCTTCAGGATATTTTCTATAAGGACAGAGCTTCCTGAAACGCAGCGATGATGGTTTCAGCGGGTTCGTTTCCGACGGATATGCGGATGAGGTTGCTCGGGACTCCGCAGTCCTCACACCAGCTGAGTTCGTCGTAATGAGCGAGTAGGGTGTATGGACAAACGAGAGTGAAAGGAGTTCCAAAGGATGGGCCTTTGGAAAGTTTTAGAGCATCATAAACCTTTGGGGCTTTTTTGGGATTTACGAGCGAGATGGAGATGAGTCCGCCGTAGCCACCTTTTTTGCGTTTGATGGCATCATAGTTTGCGGTGTTGATGACCGATGGATGCCAAACGTGTTCGATGGCTGGATGGGTTTTTAAAAACTCGACGAGTTTCAGGGCGTTATCGTTGATGAGTCCGTTACGCTTTGTGTAGTCCTTAATGTTAGAGAGTAGGATCTCAGCATCGGCGATATAAAGCGGGGCACATTCGGCGGCATCTTCGGAAATGGAATCCCTGAGATCGGCGATCAATGGCGAATCCGAGCGGAGAGTGAGCGCTCCTGCCATGACATCGCCTGTGCCAGAAATCCATTTGGTGAGCGAAGAGGTGAGGATGTCGCAGAGCGGTAGGGCATCGACATTGAGAGGGCCGACGCATGAGTCGTCCAGAACCAGAGGTGTTTTAGAAAAAGCACAGGCCTCGGATATACGTTTGAGATCGATGGTGCGGAGGAGTGGGTTGGAGGGGACTTCCGAAAAGACTCCTGCAAATTCGCCAGCGCGGATGCGTTGGATCGCCTCATCGAAGGATTCGCCGACCGCTTCGTTGAGATAGACGACGCCGTTTCCGAAGCGTTCTTGGATTTTCAGGGTGTCGACGTATGGAAACTCGATTTGAAGGGTTTTCTTGCCTTCGCGTATGCCCGGGAGGGCGCGAAGAGCGGCTAGGCCAGCGGAGATGCCGCTACTGAAAATGAATGTGTCTTCGGGGGTTCCTCCATTGAATTTTGCGATCCTGCGGGACAGGAGATGGGATTTAGATCCTTCACGGAGCTTTCCATCGAGAAAGTCCTGCGCTGCACGTGAGGAAATACCCTCTCCTGAGAACCGCCAGTAAAGATTGGCTAGAGATTTGGCTTTTTCAGGAAAAACCAGAGCCTGTAGCCCGTGAAATGATGCGGCTCGAATTGCGGTTTCAGCCTGACGCTCCAACCAACGATGGGCGCGTTGTGCGGAAAGTTTTGTTGGTAATACCAAAACATCTTCACCTTCACCCGCAAGTTCGGTACGCGCGTTATCAAAAATGCGTTCGACGGTAGGATGTTTGAAAAAGCGGGGATAGCCAGTGCGGAGTCGGCGCAATACTTTCTCGCGACCTTCCTCATAGCCGACGACTGCATCCCAAGTTGGGAGGCAGACAGAGCAGGCATGGGTGGAATCCGGTAATGGCATACCGAGATCCTCCTCTTCCCAAGCTGGATTGACTAACAGATCACGCACGGGTGGTAGATGGCTTCTTGGGGGCAAATGGGCAAGCCTGTTTTAAGGGTTTTGGCATGAGAAATAGCTTATTCTAGGTATTTCTGGCGCTCATCGGCCCTGAGGTTGCTTTGTCCTTGCTTCAAGGGCTTGAGTGGTGAGAATCCGCGCCCCGACCCACGGTAGATGGGTAATCAATTCCATGGACGATCAAGAATTCAAAAAAGTCATCGATGAAATAGGTGCGGTGATTTCAGCACATCAACGTTTTGTATTGATGAGCCACGTCAGGCCAGATGGCGATGCGATAGGATCTGTGATCGCGTTGGGCTTTTCTCTGATGGCGATGGGAAAAACGGTTTTCATCATCAATGAAGACGGAGTTCCAGAGAGCTTGGAATTTTTGAAAGGATCAGAAAAAGTCACGACCCCTCCTAAAGATCCGCTTGAAGTAGAGGTTGCGATCGCACTCGATACGGCAACCAAGCCGAGATTGGGCGACGGCTCGCTGCATGCGGCTTCCAAGGCTAAAATTTGGTTGAACATCGATCACCACATTTCCAATCCAGCTTACGGAGATATCAATTTGATCGACGCGAGGAAACCGGCGACGGGTCAGATTATTTACGAATTGATCAAAGCCCTAGGTTATCCCATCCCCGATGAAACCAGGGATGCCGTCTATGTCGCGGTATCGACCGATACCGGATCGTTTCAATACGGATCGACCACGGCAGCGACTTATGAGCTCGGTGCAGATTTGATCAGACGTGGCTTGAATGTTGGAAAGATCAACGCCGATACTTACGATAATCATCCATATCGGAGATTGGAGTTGATGCGTGCATTGTTGAATACCCTACAAATTTCCGACGACGGGCAACTTGCTTGCTGGGAGTTGTTGGATCAAACGAGACTCGATCTGAATCTCCAGCCAGACGACAGTGAGGGACTCATCGATATGATCCGCTCGGTGAAAGGTGTGCGTGTCGCCGCGTTTTTTGAAGAATTACACGATGGTAAAATTCGGGTATCGATGCGTTCGAAAGATTCCGGAATCAACGTATGCAATGTTGCAACGGAATTCGGTGGTGGTGGACATGCGTTGGCAGCCGGAATTCGCATGGCGGGACCGCTCTCTGAGGCGAAGCCAAAAGTTCTATCGGCCTTGAAGCAGGCATTGGCTTCACAATAATAATTTCAATATAAGATGAGAAAACAAGCTGAAGAATACAACGGTCCCAGTGGGGTGTTGTTAGTTGATAAGGCACCGGACATGACATCGCATGATGTGGTGGCGATTGCGAGACGTGCTTTAAATACCAAGAAGATCGGTCACTGCGGAACGCTCGATCCCATGGCGACCGGTTTGTTGATGCTTGTCATCGGCAAAGCGACTAAGATCCAGGACTTGCTGATGAGCGAAGACAAAGTTTACGAAGGAACCCTGACTTTAGGTCAGCGCACCAGCACTCAGGATAAAGAGGGAGAAGTGTTAGAAACTCGTGAGGTAGGAAATTTATCCGAAGCCGATATCCGTGGTGCATTCGAGATCTACAAAGGCGAATTTGAACAAATGCCACCGATGGTTTCCGCGATCAAAATGGATGGGGTGCCGCTATACAAATTGGCGCGCAAGGGCGTGGAGATTGAGCGGAAATTGCGACCCGTGCGTGTGACGGGCTATGAAATCAAACGAGTCGAGCTTCCAGAAGTCGATTTCCGCGTCGATTGCTCAAAAGGTTTTTATGTCCGCACTTATGCGAATGATATCGGCGAAAAACTCGGCTGTGGGGCTCACCTCAGTGCGTTGCGTCGGACTCAATCGGGAAAATTCAATTTGGATCGTTCTGTGACGGTGGCGCAACTTAAAGAGGCGAATCCTGAGATATTGCTTAAAGCCTTGATCTCATTGGCAGAAATTTCACTGATGCGCGGAGCGTAAAAATGTCATGCCTATCCGTCTCGACAAGCTTGAAGATCTGGCGCTTCAGCGAGGACCGCTGCACCTAGCGCTTGGCGTGTTCGATGGCGTCCACATCGGTCATCAAGCAGTGATCGATCAAGCGGTTCAATCCGCAAGGGCGAGTGGGGGAATGTCGTTTGTGGTAACCTTTTCTCCACATCCTATCCGAGTCATTGCAGCCAGCAAAGCCCCCAGCTCGCTGCTCGCCACACTTGATGATAAGGCCTCAGTCATGAAATCTCATGGGGTAGATGGCATGCTGGTGATCCATTTCGATCATCAATTTGCGTCGATGCCGGCTGAGAATTTTGTCAGAAAACTCTGTGCGGCAGATGTCGCATCCATATCGGTGGGCGAGGATTGGCGTTTTGGAAACAAACGACTCGGTGATGTGAATCTGCTTAAATGCATGGCTGATGAGTTAGGATTCCAGCTTTTTGCCGTGCCTCCGGTGATCTGGGACGGGGAGCGGATCAGCAGCACCCGCATCCGCCAAGCGATCCGCGATGGCAACTTTCACGAGGTTGAAGCCATGCTTGGTCGTCACTACGAGCTATCAGGGAGAGTGATCGAGGGTCAGAAACTTGGTCGAACCTTGGGTTTTCCCACTGCGAATTTGCATTTTGCTGATATGCAGCTTCCTAATGACGGGGTCTGGTTGGTAGAGGTGAATAGCCAGTTGCGCGGGGTTGCTAACCTCGGGGTGCGGCCGACCGTTGACGGCACCACAAGAACCCTGGAAGTGCATCTTTTGGATTTCTCTGGCGATCTTTACGGACAAATTCTTCGGGTTCGGTTTATCCATTTCATCCGTGAAGAAAGGAAATTTCCCAATATCGACGGGCTTAGGGAGCAAATCGCGGCAGATGTCCTCGAAGCCCAAAAAATAACGTTTGACTAGATACTGTTTAAATGAACAGTATCTCGCATGAGCTCACGCGAATACAGAAGATTGAAGTGGAAACTGATGCGGATCGAACTGCGTCGGAAATTATGGTTGAGAATCCGTCAGTGGAGAAAAGGCCACCGATCCAGGATCGAACAGCTCGAATTTAGGCTTTAGAATCGTTTTTGCCATTTAGACCGTTTGCCAAAGAGTCTAAGAAAAATTGATTATTTGTGGATTTTACGCTTACCCTTTCGGCTTTCTCTGTCTATATGTCTGGAAAAACTCCGCATGCGATTTCTTATAAGTAAACCCTTAACAAGTTGTGGCTTTGTGCTCGCAATTTCGTTTGGGCTGTTGCCAAACGGTTTTTCGCAGGAATCCAAGCCGAAATTGAGCCTGGCAGACAAGGAGTTACAGAAGCGTCGAGCTGCCGTTGAAGAAGCCCAGATGCTTTTACAAAAAGGAGATGAACTCTACTTGGCTGGGAAATTTAAAGATGCGATCGATGCCTACGCGGGTGCAAGTGCTTCGTTTCCTGATTCTCCCACAACAGCCGAACTCAGAAATGCAGCTCTAGATCGATATGCCCAAGCTTCTATTGAACATGCTAGAGAACTTGCAAGAGTAGGCAAGGTCGCAGAGGCGAAGAAAGTTATCGAAGTGGTTTTGGATAAAAATATCGCACCAAATCATCCAGGTGCATTAGCAACTCGTAACGAACTCGATGATCCGATTCGCACCAACCCCGCAATCACTGGAGATCATGTGAAAGATGTGGATCAGGTCAGAAGACTTCTCTACATGGCGGACGGCGCCTATGACCTTGGAAAATTTGACGAGGCAGAAAATCATTACACCTCAATTTTGAAAATTGATTCTCACAACGAAGCCGCAAGAAGAGGCATGGAACGTGTGTCGAATACAAAATCCAAATTTTATAAATCCGCTTATGGTCAGGCACGTGCTGAGGCTCTGATGCAAGTCAGTCGCGAATGGGAGTTACCTTTGGCATCGAAATTCGAGACACCAAATTTGCCAGTTATCAATGACAAGGCATCCCCGAATTCAAATGTTCCGTTAAGCAATAAACTCACTCGTATTATTATTCCGCAGTTTATTGTTGAGAATGCAACATTAATGGAGGCTGTTGACGTTTTGCGTGCACGCGCTGCTGCTAATGATACCTTTGAATTGGTTCCTGAACTCAAAGGTATGAATATCACCGTTAATCTCGGTGATCCCAGCGCTTCTCCTGCTAAAGAGATTTTGGCTAGAAAGTTTGATCTCAGGGTTTCGAATGTGCCTGTGGAGCAGATCCTCAAATACATTACAGACATGACGAAGACTAGCTTCCGATATGATGATCATGCGGTTACGATCACTCATAAAGGTGCGGCAGGTAACAGTTTGATTTCACGGACTTATCGGGTTCCTCCGGATTTTTTGAGTAACCTAACAGCGGGAGCTTCAGTGAAGGCCAAGGAAGAAGATGATATTTTCAATGAAACACCTAATGTAAATAAATCCCTGGCACAACGCATGGGTGCCCAAGAGGCATTTGCCCTGCAAGGGGTGTCCTTTCCCCAAGGAGCATCCGTGACTTACATTCCTACCAGTAATTCACTTCTAGTGGTCAACACACTGAGTAATCACGATATCATCCAGCAAATTATCGATTTGGTCGTCCAGACGGATCCAGTCATCGTAACGGTTAAGATGACCATGATTAAGATCGAGAAAAGCGTTTTGGAAGAACTTGGATTTGATTGGATGATCAATGAGTTTGGTTTAGGAGGAAAAAGTAGTGCGCTGTCGGATAGGGGTTATTTAACAGGTGGAACAGTTGGCACTGGAGCTTTGATTGATGATTTTCCTGTGGTTGGCGCGACTGGAGTTCCACGTAATCCAATCACGGCAGGGAATCGAAGTGGTGAGGGTGCTTTTTCTGGTTTTAACTTGGATACACTTCTTGCATCTGGTGGAGATCGGGATGTTCAACAGTTCTCTAGAGCGCCTGGTGTTGTTGGTTTGAACGGAGTGATTGATAATACGACAATGCAAGTTTTGATGCGTGGAATGGATCAGAATAAAGGTGCTGATATTCTCGCGACACCATCCATCACTACTCGTAGTGGCCAAGCTGCATCCATCACGATGATTAGAGAATTCATCTATGCCTCGGAATACGAAACCCCGCAAATTCCACAATCTGTAAACTCTATTACTCCTACTCCTATCGTTCCTTCAACTCCGAGTGCTTTCGAGACACGTGATACTGGAGTATTTATGGAGGTATTACCAACGGTAGATGAGAATCGCAGATATATTGACGTGGCAATTAAGCCAGTCATAACTGACTTCGATGGTTTCGTAAATTACGGTTCTCCTATCAATTTTGTAGGTGCTGATGGTGAGTCGGTTGAACTCACCAAGAATGCTATTTTGCAGCCTGTTTTCAGCGTGAAAAAGGTGGATTCAAGTGTGGTTATTGCGGATGGTGCGACGATCGTGATAGGTGGTTTATTAAAAGATAGTGTCACCAAGCTTGAAGATAAAACGCCAATACTTGGTAGTATTCCAATGTTAGGTAGATTTTTTAAATCCGAAGGAGTTAGACATAATTCGACCGCAATTTTGTTTTTCGTGAATGTTGAACTCGTTGACCCAACTGGTAAGCCGTATCGCGAGCGTTGATTTTTATTTGATATGCCAGATTCCAATAGTGAGCCGGAGAAGTATTCCATCGACGAAATGTTGGAGCGGCTAAAACACCGAGGAGAAGATGAGGGTCAGTTGGTGACTAGGGCTGATGGAACGCAGGCAGTAAAAGTAAGAAAGCGAAAGCGCAGGACAGAACAAGTTAGGGATAAGTTGAAGGCTCAGAATCAGCGTCTGCAGCTGATTCAGATTGCGGGATTTATCATTTTTCTGATCGCAATGTTGATCATAGGTGGGGTGATGATTCTTTATTCCAATAGCTCGGCCTTCAGGAATGGATTGATTTCTAAGGTGGAGAGCGTCACGGGTAGTGAAACGAAGATTCAGCAATTCAGAATCAATCCCGCCACGGCTTCCGCAGCGCATGTTGCGATGAACTGGTCAGAGTCATATGCACTCAATCGATTAGAGGTGAGTGGTCTGAATGCTGAAATCTCACCAATATGCTTTGTTGGAAAAGTTTTCCAAGGTCAGGAGATCACAGGAAGCAATGGTAAGCTCTTTCTAATAGCGCCAAGTGGATCTGATACATCCTCGATTAAAAAGGATACGAAGAATTCTTTAATTAAGTTCAATCGCTACTCAGTGGATAACTTGAATGTGTTTTTATCAAGAGAGGAAGCATTCGATAAAATGGTCGAAGGGGTTGAGGCTTCGTACTTGCCTACCAAGCTCAGTAAAGGTGGTGAAATTCGTCTGAATAAAGGTGCTTTGAAGATCAAGGGATGGCCTTCATTGGTGCTAGATCGCTCTTACATTCAAGTTCGTGGTGGGGAGCTCGATATCAAAAGCATGCGTTTTAAAGTGCCTGCCACTGCCGGTGAGGATTTGCAAGATAAGGGCTCAATCAATTTATTTGGTGAGATTAGCCCTCAAGCTCAAGGCGCAACGCACGAGCTTCACGTGGATTTGGAGTCGTTTCAAATTTCATCTTTGCTAGGCAGCAGCATGGGTAGGTTTTATCAGGGTAGGGTCATCACGAATTCCGATAATGATTCTAACATCTTTCGATTCACTCCTAGTTCTGGAAATGATGGTGAGCTTGAATTAAATATGTCTCATGCGATTGATTCGCGCATCGGGTTATCTCAATTTAAATTTCTGGGTCATCTATCCATCGTATTGGACGATCGTTGGTATGAACTGCCGAATTTTGATGATGAAGTCAAACTGCTGATGCGTCGCAGTGGCGAGATTGTGGAGTTGAAGAATATTTATCTGGAGCAGCGTGCGAGGATGATTATTAAAGGATCCATGGCGACTAAGGATGCGTCAGGTAATATTTCAGGTTCTCTGAAAGTTGGTGTACCGGATATTATTGTTACTGCGTCTAAAGATCGTCGTCTCGATATATTGTTCAGTCCTGTCAGAGATGGGTATCGATGGGTTAATATTGAGTTGAGTGGAACTGGCGCGGCTCCAGTTGATAATTTCAAGGATCAATATCAAGCGATCTCACTTACGAGTGCTTCGGATGTAAAAGGGGCCCCAAAGCCTAAAGCTCATGGAGTGGATTCATTTGAGAGTTTGACAAAGCCTGAATAAGTCAGCTTGGTTTAACGATATGTAGACCAAGCACACAGACATCGTCGTCGAAGTGATGAGAGTCTGAAAAATCCAGAACGGTTTCGATGATGGATTCCAACCAGTCTTCGATGTCTTTATGTGGGTTTTCACTTGCGATTTTCAAGAGGCGTTGATCCATGAATTGTTCGCCCTCTTCATTTTCAGCTTCAAGAACACCGTCTGTGAAAAGAAGTAATCGCTGTACATCAGTTAGATCCAGCGTATGAATGGGATAGGTCAACTGGTTCATTAAACCAAGAGCAGGGCCTTTCCCACCACGTCCAGTGCAGATTTGATGGCTAGATTTTTCCCCAATTACGACAGGCCCCGGATGGCCAGCGCAGGAGTATTCCATCGATAGTTCGTTGAGATCAATGATGCCATAGAATGCTGTGGCAAACATGGTCACGTTGGCTCGTTTTAAAATGGAGAATAAGCCTGAGTTCAGTTTACCAAGAAACTGAGATGCATCGTGTTTGCCATTGGCTTGAGTGGCAAGGAGTCCTCTAAGCATGGCAACAACCAGCGCGGCGCGTACGCCATGACCCATCACATCGCAGATAAAAATTCCGTAACGATTGCTACTGAGCTTGATGATTTCGTAGAAGTCGCCAGCCAAGCCAGAGATGGGAAGGTAACGTGAGCCAAAGAAAATCTGGTTACCATTTTGAGCGACTGCGGGTGGATAGACGGAAGTGGAGAGCGCTTGTTGGATTTCGTGTGCCAGTTTGACTTCTTCTTCGTAGGCGATGTTTTTTTGCTGAAGTTCGTTTGCCAGATCAGTCGCTTGGCGTTGTGCGGTGACCAGTGAAGTTACGTCGCTTGAAACACCGAATGTGCCTTTGATCTTTCCGCTCTTATCCCGCCATGGGAATTTGGAGGTCACTACGAAGGTTTCGGTTCCTTCTCGCCAAGTTTCGCATTCGAGCTGACCTGTTATCGGAATTCCGGTTTTGATGATGCGTTGCTCATCGGCTTCGGCTTTTTCCCAATGAGTGTTAGAAAATAAATCTCGGTCGTGTTTTCCGATCAAACTCACGCTTGCGTCAAATCCGTGATATTCGCTCATGCCACGGTTTACCATTACGAATTTGGATTCGAGGTCTTTGAAGTATATTTGAAGCGGAACGTGATCGATCAGATTTCGTAAAAGGTGACGTTCTTCATCGATTTGTGCTTCGGCGTTTTTGCGGAGGCTGATATCGATCATTGATCCCGCAATGCGCAAGGCTTCGCCACTTCGATTTCTAACCACCGTGCCGCGAATCCGCAGCCAGCGCCATTCGTTGCCACCTGTTTGAATTCTAGCATCGATAGCAAGGGTTTCGGGTCCTCCTACGTCGAGGGCGCGATTGACAGCATTTTCGAAAGCGAAGCGTTCAAGTTCGTGGACATGAGTGAAAGGAGGTAGAAATAAGTTGGGTGCTCCTGATTCGGCGCATTCGAGGAATTCGATGATTCTTCTGGAATAGTAAATTTTCTTCTCACCAACCATCCAGTCCCAGATGCCCTCGTTCGAGGCCCTGAGCGCGAGCTCGAGTCGATCAGTATTTTGGGTTTCTTGGGATATTAACTCGGACATGTTCGGATTGTTTGGAGAGGATCAGCCCCCGCTTTCTACTTCCCGCATTCATTCTCGGAAAGCGAAAAGCTCATTTGATGGAAGCTCTGGTTTTGTGAAAATTGCCTCATTTTCATTTAGATCTGAGGGAATTTAACTCGCGCAAAGAAGCTAAGGCTCAAAGGATGAAAATCTAAAGATAAACAAAACTAAAATATTCCTTACTAATTTATATACAAACTTTTGTGAACTTCGTGATTTTCGTGGTTCAAATATTGCCCCCTTTGCGCCTTAGCGTCTTTGCACGAGTTAACTTAAACCCAATCGATCTTTATTCTTCGGTGGTGATGTTTCGGCTGTGGCACTCTTCAGGGTGCAATTGGTGTGGGGGATTTGAGCCCAGGGTGTTGACCTAAGCTATCGAAGATTACCCTTTCAGTGAGTGAGAGATGCGGCTTATTTTCCCCAGTTCTGGGGTTGCTTTTGGAGCCGGATTGTCTAGAACGACGGCGATGAAACGTTTCGCTCTACTCATTCTTGTGGTTGGTTTTGGTCTTGGTGCCTGTGAAAGGCATGATTTTGAAGAGACTCGTAAGCTCCACGATCAGCATGAAAAGCATTAAATTGCTTATCATATTTGGCTTTTCCCCGTATTTTACGTTCGGTTTGATGATCCTAGGCTTGCCAAAAGCCCATAGCTGAATCACAGACGCCCCGTTCTAGGCAATCCATGAACCAAGAAATTGCACTTACACTGATCGTTATCGGACTCACTTTGGTCGCATTTATGCGTGAGTGGGCACCTCCTGACGTGCTAGCTCTCACGATCTTGTGTCTTTTGGTCGCATTGGATTTGGTTGGTATGGATAGCATGGCCAAAGTTTTTAGCAACGAAGCGCCTCTCACCATTGCCGCCCTGTTTGTAATAGGCGGGGCTTTGGAGAAATCTGGAGCAGTTAATCAGATCGGGCGATTACTTGAAAAAAACATCAACGGTGGGGTGAGAAGCTCAATTTTTGCATTCTCTCTGGTTGCGACTTTCTTCAGTGCATGGATGAACAACACGGCAATTGTTGCGATTTTGATGCCGGCGGTTCTGGGTTTTGCGAGATCGAAAAACATCGCAGCATCAAAATTACTCATTCCACTGTCCTATTCATCCATTCTCGGCGGATGCTGCACCTTGATAGGAACATCGACCAATCTTTTGGTTAACGGAACTCTCAGAGACATGAATTTGGTTCCAATGACGATGTTTGAACTCGCTCCAGTCGGTGTTCCTTTGGCGATTGCGGGCGTTGCTTACATGACTATTTTTGGTCCTAAGTTATTGCCCGCTCGATCCTCGATCACAGGAAGTTTGGAAATCGATTTCCGAGTCGTGCCGTTGCATCACCTTTTGATTTCGGAAGGTTCTGAAATGATAGGTCAGAAGTTGTTCGACACAGCGCTGGGAAGTAAAGAGGCTGGCATCCATGTATTGGAAATTCGTCGTCGCGGTGCACGTTTGATGATTCCACTCAGTGAAGTTACCGTTGAGAAAAATGATCGATATTTGGTGGCGTTGCATCGTCGCAAAGGCGGTGCAGCAAAAGCGCAGGAGTTGTTTGCAAAAATCGGTGCTCAAGAACTCTCCACGGTTGATGGAATCGTATCGGAGCTTGTTCTTCCCTATGAGTCTTCTCTGGTTGGGAAAACATTGGCGGCATCGGATTTCCGTCAGCGCTACAACTGCGTGGTGCTCGCTGTGCATCGCAACGGATTAAATATTACAAGTAGCATGGCAGAACTTCCGCTGGATCATGGCGATACATTGCTGGTGATCACTGCGGTCAATAACTTGATCAGTCTGAAAGAAACTCGCGATTTCGTTCTTACTGACGCGCCAGATGCAAAACCAGAAGACGGTGGAGAGAATGCTGAATGTATAAAATCCATCAAAATCTCCTGGGCTGTACTGATTGGTGTGGTCCTAACCGTTTCTATTACAGATTTATTGAGTCGGATGAATATCGGGGTCGTATCGATTCCTATTCACTACGTCTCCGTCGTGGGTGCGCTGAGTTTATTATGGTTGCGTATCCTGACGCCACGTGAGGCCTATGCGAGTATCGACTGGCAAGTGTTGCTGATGCTTTACGGATTGTTAGGTCTAGGAATGGCAATGCAGGGATCAGGCACTGCGGAGTGGCTTGCCAAAGGCCTCGTTGACATGACTCGAAATCATGTTTCTCCTGCCATTTTACCATACGTCATGCTCTGGGTTGTGTATTTATTTACCTCATTGCTTACCGAGGTTTTATCCAACAACGCCACGGCAGTAATGTTGGTGCCCATTGTGGTAGGTTTGGCCCAGGAACTTGGGGTCGATTTCCGTCCTTTTATCATCACCATTACGATTGCGGCCTCATGTGCCTTCGCGTTGCCGATGGGTTACCAGACACATATGATGGTGTACGGCCCGGGTGGTTATAAATTCAGCGATTACCTCCGTATCGGGATACCACTCAATATCATCGTCTGGATTGTGAGCTGCCTTATTATTCCGCTCATCTGGAAATTCTAAGGGCTGAAGTTTTGCCTCGCTCATTCGTTAAATTCATTTTTACTTAGGCGAGATGGATTTTGATTTTCCGGAAAGTTTTCTGCTGCTGCCCTTGCTGGGTTTGGTCGGGTGGTTTTGGCCAAAGCTGGGACTGTTTCGTCCACTGCGATTGGTGATTTTGCTGTTGTTGATAGCCATGCTTTCGGGGCCGAAATTTGTGAAGCAGCAAAATGCACTCGAACTGATCGTTTTGTTAGATAGATCCGATTCTACCGAGGATCTGATCGACAAAGGTTTACCTGAATGGACAAGGCTGTTGGAAAGCTCGAAACCAGGAAGAAATGACAAGCTGCGGTTTGTGAATTACGCGGCGGAGGTTGCTGAGGCGGGGATCGATGGTTCTTCGTTTACGGGTTCACGCAAACAAACGCGGACTGGCTTGGCGTTGTCCAACTTGATGGCGCAGGTGGATGAGAAAATGCCTACCCGGGTATTGTTGTTTACCGATGGATATGCGACCGAGCCCTTGACCGAAGCGGCGGAGCAAATGAAGAAGCGCGGAGTTCCGCTCGATTATCGTTTGGTAAGAGAGGAGACGATTCAAGATGCGCGGGTTGCAAGGCTTCAGTTTCCTGAGCGTGTGCAGGTAGGTGAGCCATTTTTAATTTCTATATTGGTCAGATCTAACAAAGAAGAAGCCGTACCGTTGTTGATTAAGCGCAATGGTCAGACCTTGGTGGAAACCGAGATTGCGGTAAAAGATGGGGTTGGAACCGCGGAGTTTACAGATCGGTTGGGGCAGGTGGGTGCATTTGAATATGAGGCGGAGATTCGTCCGGCTGTTGATGCGCATTTGGGCAATAACCGGATGAAGCGTTGGTTGGAAATCACCGGTGGGCCGCGTTTGGTTTTGGTCACGAAATATGAAAACGATCCGGTCGCTCTTGCCATGTCCGATATGGATTTCGATGTGCAAGTCATAAAGGATACCTCGCAGCTCAAAGCAGGATTGTTGGGTGGAACCAAGGCAGTCATTTTCAACAATGTTCCTGCACATGAGATTCCCAACGATTTCATCAAATCATTGGATTTCTTCGTGAGGGAGCAAGGAGGTGGATTCATGATGGTTGGCGGCAAACGTTCCTTCGGGGCAGGGGGATATTTCCAATCCGAAATTGATGAACTGTTGCCCGTTTCCATGGAGTTAAAATCTGAGCATCGAAAACTTTCAGTAGCGCTGGCGATAGTGATGGATCGTTCTGGATCCATGGGTGTTGGTGTTGCTGGCGGAAAAACCAAAATGGATCTGGCTAACTCGGGAGCGATTGCTGCGGTGAATCTCTTGGGCGGCATGGATCAAGTGACGGTTTTTGCTGTTGATAGCCAGCCAGATAAAATCGTCCCGCTTACCATAGTCGGTGGGAACCAGGCAAACATCGGTCAGAGAGTCTCTAGGATTTCATCGGGTGGCGGTGGTATCTATGCTTATACAGGATTGAAGGCTGGCTGGGAGGAATTGCGTAAATCCACAGCTGGGACCCGACATGTGATCCTGTTCACGGATACTCAGGATACGGAAGAGCCGGGCGATTATAAAAAATTGTTAGCTGAAATGACCAAGGAAGGCGCGACGGTTTCTGTGATCGGTCTAGGAACAAAAGCGGACATCGATTCCGCATTGTGTGAGGACATTGCCAAGCTAGGAAACGGACGGATGTTTTTCTCGGATCGGCCCATGGATATTCCTCAGATTTTCGCGCAGGAGACAGTGACCATTGCCAGATCGGCGTTTCTTGAGGATAAAGTCGAGGGATTGGCTTCTGGGAGATGGAGTGAAATTTCACCAAAGCCCATCGAGTGGATGCCAGCAGTGGGTGGTTATAATTTATCCTACGCACGTAAGGATTCGACCGTATCTCTCGTTTCCAAAGATGATTACGTTGCACCACTGGTTGCACATGCGCGCCGCGGATTGGGAAGAACCGCTGCAGTTTCATTTCCACTAGGTGGCGATTTCTCAGATGATGTTAGAAATTGGAAAGGATACGGGGATTTTGTGCAGACGATGGGTCGGTTTCTCATGGGACAACAATTGCCGCCTGGAATTGCGATCAGGCACCAGATGAAAGGCACACGTTTGGAATTGAGTTTATTTTACGACTCCGAGCAATGGGGCGAACGACTCAATCAGGATCCTCCAGTGGTGAAACTGCAAGATGAGGCGGGTGGGGCGAGTTATGAAGTTCCATGGCGCCGCATCGCACCGGGACATTTTTCACTCAGCCGCGATTTAAATGAGGGTAGCGTGGTGAAAGGCGCAATCCGGGTAGGAGATCACGCTTTGGCGTTCGGTCCAGTCAGTGTGGGGTCGAGTGTCGAATGGGCATTTGAATCCGAGCGCTTGGAAGAGTTGAGGCAGGTTTCCCACCAAACCAACGGCAGGAAACTGCTGAACCTCGAAGACGCATGGTTGAGACCACCTTATCTGGCTGCGCACTCCCTCAATCTTCCGCTGGGAATTTCACTTTTGATCCTGATTGTTATCGAAGCCTTGATCACGCGAACGGGTTGGAAACTCCCAGAGTTTGTTCGGGTCAAAAGCGACAAGGTCAAACAACCCAAGCCACAAAAAATCCGCACTCCCAAAGTGGTCAAACCCGTGGAGGAAAAAGTTGTGGTTGAAGTTACAAAACCCGTTGTCGAAGAAGATTCAGATCGCCGTTCCAGATTCCAGAGAGCGAAGGATAAGAAGTGATAATTTTTCTCCCTCAGAAAATCCCGGGGTGGTAATCCTTTGAATCGGGTCCTTCGAAATACATGGTGATAAACTGATTCCATGTATTCCGGCTTTGTGGTGACAGGCTCTCGGTGATTTGGGAAATGCAGTGGCTACACAGCAACAGCGGCAGCGCGCCTTCGATCAAAGAGCCATCGTTTCGGAACTGGGCGGAGATGGTGAATCCCAGCATACACTCTCGCGGCATGGTGCAGGCGACACAGTGATCCAGTCGATTGATGGGCCGGTCCAGCTTCGACCATTCGAGGATGCGCTCCTGCCAATCGATCTTGGTTTCTAGGAAATCACGGATCGCCGCCTTTGAGTCATGGCTGAAACTGTTCGAAACCTCGTCCCGGCAGTGGACGCAGATGGCATATTCCAGAACGCATTCCTTGCGGTGGTAGTGTTTGTTGATCACCCAGTTTCCGCCGGTTTCGGAGAGGAAATTCTGGCAAATTTTACAGGAATCAAAGGGTTTTTCGGTTTCGATCGAGTCAAACCATTTTGCCAGCCGCTGCATGGGCCGGATTTTAGGGGGAAGAGGAGGATTTGGCAAATGCTGTAAATTGTGAGATAGGGGCTTGCATACTTCGCGCCACCCCAGTAATTCCTCCGCGCCATGTCAAAAGTAGGAGCGATTGATTTTCCAAAAACCGGTTACGAAGCAGTCATTTTTGATTGTGATGGGACGCTGGTCGACTCGATGCCCGCCCATTTCGATGCTTGGTGCGAGGCCCTCGCGGCCTACGGCGCAGGTGGTATTTTCAAAGAAGACGTGTTTTTTGCCATGGGTGGCAGGCCGACCCGCGATATCGTGGTTGATCTCAATGAAGAATACGATCTTAAGCTCGATCCAGAGGCAGTGGCGCTTGCGAAGCGGGATGCGTTTTTGAGAAAACTCAACACCGTGGAATTGATAGATGAAGTGGCGGAGTTTGCAAAATCGCTCAGAGGAAAAATGCCGATAGCCGTTGCTTCAGGTGGTTCACGCTACGTGGTTGAAAAAACATTGAGACTTTTGGATTGCTCGGACTGGTTCGATGAAGTCGTCACCGCTGATGACGTGGTTAACGGAAAGCCAGCTCCAGATATTTTCCTCAAAGCTGCTGAAATGCTCGGCGTCGCTCCAGAAAAATGCTTGGTCATCGAAGACGCACCTCCAGGTGTGATCGCCGCCCAAGCTGCTGGGATGCAAGTCATCTCAGTGCCAATGCCGATGCTGATTAAGGATTGATACGAGGTATGGGTTTTCTGCGACTCCTGCCGGGGTCGGATATCAGGTGGGACGCAAGTCCCGGGGTGTCGCGATACTCAACCCCGGGCTAATGTCTGTGATCCCGTTGGGATCGTTGATGTTTCGATTGCGATCCCGGAGGGATCATAGATATTAACCTAGGGCCATAGACCCTAGGAACCTCGCGCAAAAAAAACATCCGCACCCTAGCGGGGTGCTAGATGGCGATGAAAACCAAAAAACAGCGACTGATAATCGCCGCTACTTCGGCACATCAATCCAACAGCCTCTTTCATGAGATAGGAGAGATAGTTCAGCGAGTTGCACGCCTTTGGCGCCTTCGCGCAAAGTCCATTTAAATGGGGTGTAGATGGCGACGTGTTTGAGGAACATTTCCCATTGGATTTTGAAGGCGTTGTCGAAGTTGAGTTGGTCGGGGACTTCGGTCCAGTTGGCGTAGTAATCGATGGGTGAATCGATGTCAGGATTCCAGATGGGGCGTGGGGTGACGGATTGATGCTGAGCCCAGCATTTGCGCAGGCCGACGATGGCGGAGCCTTCGGTGCCATCGACCTGCATGGTGAGCAAATCATCACGGCGCACGCGGACGTTCCATGATGAGTTGAACTGGCAAGTCACGCCTGTATCGGTTTCGAAAATCGCGTAGGCGGAATCGTCAGTGGTGCATTTGAACGGTTTGCCTGCTTCGTCGAAGCGCTGGGGGATGTGGGTGGCAGCTTTGCAGAACACACGGGTGACGTTGCCGAAGAGGTTATCGATCACATAGCGCCAGTGGCAGTGCATATCGACAATCATGCCGCCGCCATCTTCGGCGCGGTAGTTCCATGATGGGCGTTGGATGGGTTGTCCTTCATGCTCACCTGTGAAAACCCAATAACCAAACTCGCCACGCACGGAGAGAATTTTTCCGAAGAAACCTTGTTCCTTCAGAAGCTGATATTTGCGAATTCCAGGCAGCCAGAGCTTATCCTGAACGGTGCCGTTCTTAACTCCAGCTTTCTCGGCGATTTCGGCAATACGAATGGCTTCCGAATAAACGCTAGCGGTGGGTTTTTCGCAGTAAACATGTTTTCCTGCTGCAATCGCGCGCTCAAGAAACGGAATGCGATGCGGGGTGCCTGAGGCATCGAAAAAGATTTCGTTATAGGGATCGGCGAGGGCGGCATCGAGATCGGTGGAGAAACGTTCGACACCGTATTTCTTCGCGAGGTCGGAAAGTTTGTTCGCATTCCGACCCGTCAGTATCGGATCCGGAACGAGTCGTGATCCATCAGGAAGAAGAACGCCACCTTGATCGCGGATCGCGAGGATGGAACGAACGAGGTGCTGGTTGGTGCCCATGCGTCCGGTGACGCCGTTAAGTATAATGCCGATTTTTTTCATAAATTTTAAACTCTAAATTCTAAACTCTAAATTTCAATGGAGAGGATGCGATGTGGATAATGGATTTCAACTAGGAACCAAGAACTAGGAACCAGGAACTAGTAATTACAAATCCTTCGTTGAGTTGATGATTTTGGTTAGGAACTCATGTTGATTCATCGCCCAGTATTTGCGGGAGAAGATTTCGACTTCGGTTAGGCCAGTGAAGTTGGTGGTGCGTATCATGTTGAGGATGCGTGGGGTGGCGTTGACGCCTTCGCCGGGGACGCCTCGGTCTAACAGGGGATGATCGAAGTCGGGTTTGAACTCGCAGATGTGAAGCGCGAAGAGGTGGCCGTTGTTGGCACAGGTTTGGATTTCTTGTTCTAGGTTGGTTTCCCACCAGACATGAAAGGTATCAACTACGATTCCGACCAATGGGTGATTGATGCGTTGTGCAAGGATGTTGGCGTCGCGAAGCGAAGCAACGGCGGAACGATCGCCAGCATACATCGGGTGGAGCGGTTCGATGGCGAGTTTGATACCAGTGGCCTCGGCGCGCGGCAGGAGCGCACGGATTCCAGCTTCGATTTGTTCGAGGTTTTGCTCGGGTGACTGGCCAACTGTAGCGCCACAAACCAAGACGATCATCGGCAAACCGACCATCTCGGCTTCCTCCAAGGCTTGGAGGTTTTGATCGATCGCTTTTTCCCGATCAGGTGCGCTCAGTGCGGTGAAAAATCCTCCGCGTACGAGGGAAACGGGAGTGAGTCCGCTATCTGTGAGTTGGGTTCTAACTTTTTTCAGATCCTGACCCGCAATCGTTTCACGCCATATGGAAATTCCACCGATGCCTGCACTGGAGTAATTTTCAATGCATTCAGTTATCGACCAAGGTTGGTTGGTAAAGGTATGGATGGCGAGTTGTTGTGGATTCACGGATTTGATGGATGAGATTATGCGGATTCACCGATGATGAATTTCCCGGCAACTCGGTTGATGGATTTTTGAGGGATGTGATTGATGATTTCCTGCTCCAAGCTTGCGGCGGCAGCTTTAGCGAGTTCGATGACTGGCATGCTGACGGTTGTGAGGAGGGGGCGGGAGAGTTGTCGAACGGGAGAGTCATCGAAACCCGTGACAGAAATGTCTTTTGGGACAGAGACGCCGAGTCGGTCCAACTCGCTCAGAACCACGGTGCCGACGATGTCGTTAACGCAAATGAGGGCATTGTATTTTTTTGAAATACTGAGGATCTTTGCGTTATTGATACTGTTAATATTTGGAAATGCGTGGGTGCTTTTGATGGGATCAAAATGAATGCCAAACTGTTTGCATGCGGCATCGACCCCATCCAAGCGTTCTTGGTGGATTTGTCCGAGTCCATCTAGCGTGATGAAGGCAGGTTTGAATTTTTTCCCGAGAATTTTGTAAAGATGCGTCACAATCTCGTTCATCCCTATGTTGTTTTCAGAAGCAACGCAGGGGATGCCTGGAAGATCTCGGTTGAGGACGACGAAGGGAGTTTTGTTCTTTTTAAGCTGCTTGAGCGTGTCATCGGAAGGGCGGTGGAATGCAAAGATGAAGCCGTTGGTGTCGCCGCCTTTTTTGTGCGGGTAAGGTTTGTAATCAACGGAGCTGGTTTCACATACCAAATTGATACCGCACTCGATAAATCCAGATTGTATGCCCTCGATGAGTGAAGCGAAGTCATAGAACAAGGAACGTTCAGGCTCGCTATGACGGGGAAGAATGAGTTTGATATTTAAAATCGAACGTCCGCGGTGCTTGCTGATGGTGCGTTTTTGATAACCCATCTGTTCAGCTTGATGGTGAATTTTTACGACAAGAGTCGGATCGACCAAGCGTGATTGATTCAAGGCACGTGACACCGTTGCAGCGGAGATCTGCATTTTTTTGGCGATATCGGTGATCGTGGTCATTCAATGAAAATGTTTTGATTTAGTAACCCAGACGCGCCACGCAATCGGCGAGGATTTCACTCTCCCAGTCCGGACGTTTCGCGGATTTGGGATGGGTGAGGGGAGAAGGGCAGCGACCGATCAGGTTTTGAAAAATCGCGCAGGAATGTTTGTAAGCCGGCACCGGAGCACGGAACGCGATGTTGCCGAGGTATTGGATGTTATCGGTCAATTTCGCGTAGCGGTCATCGCCTTCCAACCAATATTTGTCACGAAGAGCAAAGAGCTCAGGACAAAAAGCGGCGAGCCCGAGCAAGTAATCCGACCCATACTCGGTCATGTCGATCGCAAGGTCGTTGCCGGTAAAAATTTTAAAATCGGGCCTGACTTCATCACGGATTTCTAAGCGACGCAGTTCGATGTCTCGTTCCAATGATGAATGCTTGATGCCTTTGAGCGATGGAATGTTGATCAGGCCTTTGAAAGTTTCTTCATTAAAAATCATTCCGTTGGGCGCGAACATGGCACCGAGTTCGAAAGCGACCACCGACTCGTAGCCTTCGCAAACTTCAGCATAGAGATCGACGATCTGTGTGGGTGTCCATTGATGGAATCGTGTGGTTTGGAAAAGGATGGGCGTGCCGCCGTGGGAAACGATTTCATCCATTTGGGTTTTATAGAGCTGAACCAGATCGCCCTCGAGACCTTCGACGAATGCGCCTGCGATGAAATCACGTTTGCCAGCGATGGTTTGATTCGTCAGCTCCAGCATGCGGGTGCGTTCCGCAGCGGTTAGATAATTTGCGTAGCCCGTATCCATGTTCACCGCACAACCAAGTCCCGCATCCGTGGTGCGTGCTACAGCGGCTTGGAAGCTATCCTCTGAGATCGATCCATCTGGATTGAAGGGTAACAAACACGCGGCGTAACCCGTGGTTTTTCGATGCAGTTTCTTGGCTTGGTGGCGTTGCGATAATGACATGCTTTGCGTTTCTTACCCCCTCCATTATTTGCATGCAAACTTTATTTCTTCGTTCTGGATTTTTTTGTCATGACATCTGTGAAGGTTTGCGAAAGATCAGCCTATGTACGAAGCAAAAGGCAAAATTAAGGTGATTTTTGATACGCAGACTTTTCCGAGTGGATTTTCCAAACGGGAATTTGTGGTCACTACAGCAGAAAGCAAATATCCGCAGGATTTGAAATTCGAGGTCGTGAAAGACAAGTGCGGGATCTTGGATAACTACAAAGTGGGCAACGATGTCTTGGTGAACTTCGATGTCCGTGGAAATGAGTACAACGGCAAATACTACGTGAGTTTATCCTGCTGGAAATTGTCAGGTGGATCAGGTGGTGGCGGGGATGAGTATTCCCAAGAAATGCCTGCTAGCGCCGAGCCATCGGCTGAAGATCTCCGCAAGGCGGATGATTTCGATGATGATATTCCGTTTTGATTGAAGATATTAAACCACGGAATGCACGGAGTACACTGAATGGTTGCTTGCGGCTAAGCATAAACTTTTTAATTCCTTCATTCCGTGAAATCCGTGCTCTCTGTGGTTGAAATAATTATTCAGCCATTGGAGTTCCGATACGCGCGTAGAGTTCGATCTGCTTGCTGGAGTTTTCTAGCAAGTCTTTCGCGAGGGTGACTTTACCAGCTTCGAAAATCGTGATGGTGGATGATCCGCCGAACGCGAAGTAACCTTTTTCCGCGCCTTTTTCGACGGGTTGATTGGGGGTATAGGTTTGGTGGATGGAGCCCACGCAAGTGGCGCCGATTTCTAGGATTAGGATCGTTCCGAACTCTTCGGTTTGGAGTTGGGTGAGGGTGCGCTTGTTGGTCCAGAGGTAGGAGAGTTTTTGAGCAAGGGCGATGGGTGAAACGGAAAACAACGGACCGGGAATCGTATGGGTTTCCGAAGGGATGCCAGCGGCGGGAAAATGGTAGCGATGGTAATCGACCGGACACAGCCGCGACAGGACCAGCGAGCCGTGGGCGTATTTCTTGGCGAGGGCGGGATCACCGAGCAGGGCGGGGAGGTCGAAGGTTTGGCCTTTTACGAAAAACGAGTCGATTTTTGAGATATCTGCAAAACCGAGATGACGGCCATCGGCTGGGAAAACGATGGGGGCTGAGTCGATAGGACGGGCTTCTGGTTTGAGTTTGCGGAAGAAAAACTCGTTGAAGCTTTTATAGCTACTGGGTGAATCGAGGAATTCGGCGGGATTCATCCCATATTTCTCAATGAATGGCTGAATTCGACTGGCGGAATCTGGTTTGGACATGCGTTTTCCATACCATTTGGAAAAGCCATGGCGCTTCACCAAGGCGTGGAGGGCGAGTTTACCGAGAGGGTTTCCATAGGTCCAACGCAGGAAAGATTCGCCATAAACCTGCTCGGTTTCGTGCTGCTGGGTATGGCGGTTGAAATATCGGATGGTTTCCACATCGGCAGGAAACCCTTTGTGGATATGAAAGTCAAAGAACTATGAAAGGGGATAAAAGTGAGCTTTTAGTGACGTAGTATCGTCGAATTGAACTTGCGGGTTATCCAATCCGCGATTATCTCCCCGAAAATGAAAGCTTTCTCGATTTTTATCACTCTGATCTGCCTTGGCCTCATAGGTTGTAAGAAGAGCAAGGAGCGGATGTTTGTTGAGGAAACAAGAGGCAAGACCACTAAAGATATGACGCCGAAAATGTTCGCGACGAGTGCTGAAAGGTTTCACGATACCAAGCCGAGTCCGATTCAGGGTAATCCTCCCGAAAATTGGTTGGCTTTGCCTGCAAATCAGTTCCGTTTGCTCAATTATCGTTTCGGAGATTCAGGGCTTGGGGAGGTTTACGTATCGATTTCTTCGGGTGGAATTCTGGAAAACGCGAATCGCTGGTTCAAGCAGTTCGGTCGTGAAGCGATGACTCCAGAAAGTTTCGCAGCGATGCAAAAGATCCCGGTGGTAGGAATCGAAGGCGTATGGATTGAAGCAGAGGGTGATTACGGTGCTGGCATGGGTGCCGATTCGAAACCAGGTTATGGTTTAGCGGGTGTGATTGCCGAGACAGGTGGACAAATCATCACCGTCAAGATGGTCGGGCCGAAATCCGAAGTGGATGCACAAAAACCCGCGCTGCGTGACTTCATCGGCAGCTTACGGATGACCGAAAAATGATCTGAGATTTTTTAGCGATTTATAAATGGATAACCAAACTTACACCAAGGAAATGCCGAGTGAGAAATCATTCTTCCGTGCGCTATATGATTTCCTTTCAGGATTTGCCCTTGCGACAGTGCTGCTGCTGTTGCTGTTGGTGCTCACATGGCTGGCAACGCTCGAGCAGATCGATCTTGGTCTGTATGCAACTTTGAATAAGTATTTCAGTTGGAAATCCTTATTTCTGATTCCTGAAATCAACGGTAAGAAGATACCGCTTATTTTACCTGGTGGTTATTATGTCTGCGCGCTGTTGCTGGTGAACATGATCCTCGGTGGGGTCATTCGCATCCGCAAAGGTCCGAAGCAGATCGGAAATCTCATCTCTCATTTCGGAATTGTTTTCATGCTGATCGCTGGAGGCGTGGCTCATCACTTCGAGGAGCGCGGCAATATGGCGATTTATCCGGGTGAAAGCAGTAACGTCGCTGAGGACTATCATGAATATGTTATCGAAGTTGCTGAAGTGAAAAACGGTGAACGCGATAAGTTTCACATCATTCGTGGTAATTCTCTAACCGATCTTAAAGACGGGAAGCAGCGAAGGTTTGATTTCAAAGATGTGCCGTTTTCCATCATCGTATCCGGACATTTGAAAAATTCGCAGCCAGTGAGTGTAGCGGAACAAGCCCCGAAGAAAGGTGAGTTAGTGACTGACGGTTATTATCTATTTGAACGCCCTGCAGATGAAACGGCTGAAAGAAACATCGCTGGTGCGTATGCTCAGGTAGTTTTCGAAGATGGTGAGAAATCGGCACCGTTTATTTTATTTGGAGCGAGCTATTACCCATTCACCGTGCGGGATGGTGAAAGGCTTTTTACCGTCGATATGCACAAGCGTTTGTGGCAGATGCCGTTCGATGTGAAGCTGGATAAGTTTAAAGCAGAATTCCATCCTGGTACCTCACGACCTGCGGAGTTCGTCAGTGATGTTCGGCGCATTGAAAACGGCCAAGAGGCGAAGGTGCGCATCGAGATGAACGAGCCGATGCGTTATGAGGGGTTCACCTTTTTCCAAGCGAGTTACGGCCCGCCAAATGCGAAGCCCGGTGACGAGATGTTTACGGTTTTGGAAGTGGTAAAAAACCCTTCGGATATGTGGCCTGAATATAGCCTCTACATCGTTGCGTTCGGTATGCTTGTTACTTTTCTAACCAAACTCATCGGTCATGTGTTGACCGTTTCAAAAAAACGTCAGAATCATGCAAAAAAAATCTAAAGTAGGGAGCTGGGTTTTCGCGATCCTTGCCGCCATCGGTTTGATGGTGGCGTTGGTGAATCTTTTCATCGATAACATGCCAAAAGGTGAGGTCCAAAAAGTCGAAGGATACAAGCCGTGGGATAAGAAAACCATCAATCTGGTGGCTGGACTGCCATTGCAAGACGGAGGTCGTATCAAGCCGTTTTCAACTTTCGCAGGTTTCAAAATGCTGGGCTATCATGGTGCCCGTTCGATGAAAGTGAAGGACGACGCGGGCATGGTTCATAAGATCAAACCAACCGCATGGTTGATGGATACCGTTTTCCGTCCGCATCTCGCGATCAAAATGCCGACGTTCCGCATCGATAACTCCAAAGTGTTGGAGGCTATCGATGTTAAACAAAAAGGCCGGCGCGATCGTTACAGCTACGAGGAGATCATTGAGGGTCGAGAAAAGTTGTTTCAGTTAGCACAGTCATACGAACCCATCGAAAAGAAAAAACGCGATCCTGAACAGCAACAGACCATAGACCTTGCATACAACATCAGAAATTTCGAAGCGCTGTTAGGATATTTCAGTTACGCAAGAATCGGTGTCAAACTCGATGGGACAGGTGTGGATGGCGCGCCAGATCAACGTGTGGATTTCAGTGCCGTGATGTCATCAGCTCCTGGTTTGATGCCCGAACTGGAACGGATGAAGTCACAGGAAGGAAAGGTTCCTGAACGGCTTTTGTCACTGCTCCAGCAGATTGAAGATGGCGCCAATTACTCCAAATACGGGCTTTTCATACTGCCGCCGGCCGACTCATCCAAAAAAGATTGGTTAACGGCTGGAAACGCAATCATGGAAACGATGACTCTGAAAATCGATCAACCTGATGTTGCGATCAAAGATATCGCTACAACGGAAAGCGCTGTCCGTGAATTGGCAAATGGCGAAAAGGCATTTCGCGAGGCGATGTCAACATTGATCAAGCGCACAAGCGATCGCGCCAAGCCCAGTGATATTAAATTCATCTCGCTTGAAGTGTTTTATTTCAAAAGCGATCTCTTTCTGAGAGCGATGATTCTTTTTTTAATTGGCTCCATTAGCTCTCTGGCGATGTGGGGGTTGGGCCAGTCACGAGTGGCGAAAATTTTCTATTGGATGACATTAAGCACGACAGTGATTGCTGTCGCGTTGTGTGTGACGGCGATTGTGATTCGTTGTATCATCATGCAGCGTCCGCCAGTTGGTAATTTATATGATACGGTGATTTTTATTGGCACGACAGGCGTGATCCTCTCGCTGCTTGTCGAATGGATCGGCCGGAACAGGTTTTCACTCGGAATCGCACCCGTACTCGGTACCGCTCTGATTATTCTGGCGCGTCGTTACGAGGTTGGAGATGCCGGAGATCACTTGGATCCATTAGTTGCTGTTTTGGATTCAAACTACTGGCTAACCACTCATGTCATATGCATTACGCTGGGTTATACTAGCGGGTTGTTGGCCGCGATGCTTTCCTGTGGCTATGTTCTGATGCGTGGTCTAAATCTCGATGGTGAAGACAAAGAGTTGCGTCGATCTCTGACCAAAGCGGTTTACGGATGTATTTGTCTAACAGTTTTTCTTTCATTGGTCGGAACTGTCCTTGGTGGAATTTGGGCAAACTATTCTTGGGGCCGATTCTGGGGCTGGGATCCGAAAGAAAACGGAGCACTCATGATCGTGCTATGGACACTGGCGATTCTACATGCCCGTATTGGAGGTATCATCAAGGATTGGGGTATACATCTCGCTTCGATTTTCACTGCCTGCATTATCGCCTTTTCATGGTGGCATGTGAACTTTCTCGGTGTGGGTCTTCACAACTATGGATTTACCGCCGGTAAAAATACCATCTGGATATTTTATTTCGTCATGATGTTGTTCTTACTTTATGGATTTATGGCCATGTTATTGGAAAAATTTCTACCAGCTCAAAAGTCGTCGGATCCTGTGGTGAACAAACCACTGCCTAAATCCCAAGTTTCTTAAACTTATGAAATGCTTCAATGTTCTAGTCGTAATTTGCCTGCTGTTTGCTTTTCATGCCAGCGCTCAGAATGCCAGTAAGCCCAATTTTATTTTCATCATCTCAGATGATCAAAGTTACGAGACGATCCGTGCTCTGGGTTACACAGATATTGATACGCCAAATTTGGATCGTCTGACAAACAGCGGCACGACTTTCACGCATGCCTATAATATGGGGGCCTGGCATGGTGCTGTCTGTGTGGCGAGTCGGACGATGTTGGCGACAGGTCGGACCGTATGGAATGCTCAAGCGTTAGGGAAATCGCTGAATGCGGAACGCGAGGCGGGACGGTTGTGGTCACAGCGCATGGCTGCACAGGGCTATGAGACCTACATGAGTGGAAAATGGCATGTTAGTGTCAAAGCAGATCAAATCTTTGCCAACACCGTGAACATTCGCGCGGGTATGCCGCAAGATGCTTCCAGAGCTTACAATCGTCCGTTACCGGGTATGCCAGATCCTTGGAATCCAAGTGATGAAAGTTTGGGTGGATATTGGAAAGGCGGGAAGCACTGGAGTGAGGCATTGGGAGACGATGGCACTGGACTCATTGAAAAAGCATCGAAGTCCGATAAGCCATTTTTCATGTATCTTGCTTTTAACGCGCCTCACGATCCCCGCCAATCACCCAAGGAATTTGTGGATCGCTATCCCTTGGATAGAATCAAGATTCCCGAAAATTATCTCTCTGAGTATCCATACAAAGGTCAGATCGGTTGCAGTGCGAAGTTGCGTGATGAAAATCTCGCGCCGTTTCCTCGCGATGAGAACGCCGTGAAAGTGCATCGTCAGGAGTATTACGCGATCATCACACACATGGACGTTCAGTTGGGCAGAATCCTGGATGCATTGGATAAATCCGGAAAAGCGCATAACACATGGATCGTTTTCACATCGGATCACGGACTTGCTTGTGGACATCACGGTCTGATGGGTAAACAAAACATGTATGAGCACAGCTTGCGTGTGCCATTTATTGTGAAAGGTCCTGGAGTCAAAGCGGGTGCGAAAATTGATGCGCCTATCTATCTTCAAAGTGCGATGGCGACAGCTCTCGATCTAGCTGGAGACGATGGCAAAGACATCCAATTCCAAAGTGTGCGCCCTATACTTGAAGGCAAGAGCAAGGGCTTGGATGCCGTTTATGCAGGATATATGACCGTCCAGCGCGCGGTGATTCACGAGGGTTGGAAATTGATTGTTTATCCTGAGGCGAAAGCTACCAGGCTTTATCATTTGGCGAAAGACCCTCAGGAGTTAAAAGATCTTGCCGCTGACCCTGCTACGCTGGATCGAAAGAAAGCTCTTTTTGCAAAACTGCAGAGCCTCCAGAAAGAACTTCATGATGAATTGGATATCGCATCGGTTTTTCCTGAATTGAAGTAAGCTTTTTCTATCCACTCTGATGAAATCTCTGCTCCTAGCATTTATGGCAATGCTCTTGCCGCTGATGGCTGCAGAGAAACCCAACATCATTTTCATCATGGCGGATGATCAGGGGTATGGCGATACAGGTTCATACAATCCTGAATCAAAAATCGAAACACCTGGCGTCGATCGCATCGCCAAGGAAGGCATTCGTTTCACCGATGCTCACAGTGGATCTGCTGTTTGCACGCCAACTCGCTACGGGTTGTTAACGGGTCGCTACTCATGGCGCAGTCGGTTGCAGTCGGGTGTGTTGACCGTAAAATCGAGTCATGGCAGTTTGATCGCACCTTCCATTCTAACCGTTCCAGAATTTCTCAAGGAGCAAGGCTATCAAACCGCCATCGTTGGCAAATGGCATCTCGGCTTTAACTTCCAATTTCCTGAGGGCGGTAAAGCAAAAAATATCGTTACTCAAAAACCCTACGGTAAATTTTCAATTGAAGCTGTGCCAGTTGGCACCAAAGTCATTGATGGGCCGATTCAACATGGCTTCGATGTGTTTCATGGATTCCATAATGCCCGAGAAATGCATTCATGGTGTGTCAATGACGAGGTGACGGAACACATTCCTCTCGATCAAGTGATCACACGTTTGGGTGATAGAAGTATTGGATTCATCGAGAAGCAAACAAAGGCAAAGCAACCCTTTTTCCTCTATCTTCCACTGGGCTCTCCGCATACACCGATTGTTCCATCTGAGAGGTGGGTGGGTAAAAGTGGAATCAGTATTTATGCAGATTTCGTGATGGAGTCCGATCATTGTGTGGTGCGTATTCTTGAGGCCTTGGATCGATTGGGGATAGCTGATAACACCTTGGTGTTTTTCACAGCTGACAATGGTTGCTCGCCCGAAGCCGATTTTAAAGAGCTGTTAGCCAAAGGACATGATCCCAGTTATTCACTCAGAGGTATGAAATCCGATGCATGGGATGGCGGGCATCGTGTGCCTTATGTCGTACGTTGGCCGAAAGTCATCAGACCAGGGAGGGTTTCTGACGAGCTGATCTGTCATAACAATCTGATGGCAACCTGTGCCGAAGTCCTCGCTGCCAAACTTCCTGAGACAGCCGCTTTGGATAGTTTCTCCATCCTACCAGTGCTTAAGGGAGAAGCGCTGAAAGAGCCAACCCATCCTTTTGTCATTCACCATTCGATCAGTGGTCGATTCGCGATCCGCAAAGGTGATTGGAAATTCATTGCCGCCAAAGGCTCTGGTGGATGGTCGAAAGGCAGTGATGGTGAAGAATCTCAACTTTACGACATGGCAAATGATCGCAAGGAGTCGAAGAATCTTGTCGCAGAAAAAATTGAAACAGTAACAGAGCTTACCAAGTTACTAGAGTCCGCCATCGCCAACGGTCGCACCACACCAGGAACTAAACAAAACAACGATGTTGAGGTAGTCATTTGGAAGGATAGAGTGAAGGGAAATTAGAACATTTTTCTTACAATTACGATCCCAGTTGGGATCGAAGAAATTAGCCCTGGGTCGAGGAGCAGAAGCGACGATTACCCAGGGATGAAGAAAAAAATAAACCGACCCCAGTAGCGGGTCGAAGAGGATATCGATGTTTGTGATGCTTCGATTCTGGCACCCCTTCAGGGTGCGATATTGTTGCCGCTATTCCCGGGGTGGTCGTCGCTTCTGCTCCTCGACTCCGGGCTAATGTCTGTAATCCCTTCAGGATTAGACTATTTCAAATTTCCTAACACCCAATGATACTCGGCGGCGATTTGTTCTTCGACGGGACGTTGTAAGTTATTTGGTAGCACTCCCCAAGTATATGTCTCAATCTCGAAATGTTGGCAGGCGTTTGGATTTCTAACACACCAATTCAACGTTTCCTCGACGTGGGTGTGGGTGGAATCGAGGGGGCTCGTGGGTTTAGCATCGAGCGGGATGTGGAAATGCACGCGTGCTTCGCAGAAATCGCTGGGTTGTAGGTTTCCGGTATCGACCGCCTCGAAGAACACGGGGAGATCTTTGAAACGTTCAAGCGAGCCATCCGCACGGCGCGCGATGACCTGATGGAAATAGGTCGGTTCGTTGAACTTGCGGATCGCCTCAAGCGCAATGAGATCCGCCGGATTCAAACGCAAGGCATTGGAGAGATGGATTTTCGACAAGCGAATGTTAGAATCAATCGCGATGGCGTTGAGCGATTCTTTGGTATCGTCGAATTCGATCGCGAAGTGGCAGCAATCGTAGTTCAGGCCGATGCGTTGTTGGATGATGCTTGGGTTGGCGGCATCTACATGGAGTCGCTCGAAAAATGCTAACGTTTCGGCGGTGTTTTCAAAATGACCTAACGGTTCTGGCTCGAGGCCTAGGTGAAGATCGATTTGGTGTTTCTGGGAAAGCTCTTCAATGAAGAGAGCCATTTTGATCAGGTTCTTACGGATGAGGGATTCATCGGCATGGAAGGATTTGTGCGAACCGGGCAGGGTGGAGACCGATCCGCCAGAGCTTTTCGGGGCAATCTGGGCGATGATTTGGAAAAGGTTCTGGGTGTAGATGACCCGCTCTTGAGTCGTCCAATCGGGCTGGAACACTTTTTCCTTCACTGCAGTCCCGTGAAACGCGCCGTAGGGAAAGCCATTGATGGTGAAAACCATGCAGTTGTTCGCAGTGAGCCAATCTTTGAATTGATCCAGCTGATCACCCTCAAGTAGTTCGGAAGCAGCTCTGGCAGATAGCCTCAGACCGATCGGATAAGGCTTGTCGGCTGGCTGGTGCCCAGTCGCGAGCAGCTTGTCACGCACCACCAGCACGTGCTTCTCAAGCGCATGCAAGGTTTCCGACCAAGATTCGGCGGGATGGATGTTGGTGCAGTAACCGAGGATCATAAGGAAAACTCTAAATTTTAAACTTTAAATCTCAATGAAGAGCTGTTGGAGGTTTTACGCGCTGGTTTCGATGGCCTTGGCCACTCGTAGCATCATGGCCTCGCCGAAGCTGGGGGCGATGACTTGGATGCCGACGGGGAGGGCGGGGGCTTCGTCGAAGGCGGTGGTGCCGCATGGGACGGAAATGGCGGGGATTCCGGCGAGGTTGGCGGCGATGGTGAAGACATCTGCGAGGTAGTCTTCGAGTGGGTTTTCAGAGCAGGTGCCGATCCGACGAGCTGGGCTTGGGGTGACGGGAGAAAGGATGATGTCGACTTTTTCAAACGCCTGATTGAAGTCGCGCGTGATCAGTTTTCTGACTTTCTGGGCGCGGGTGTAATAGGCATCATAGTAGCCAGAGGAGAGCACGTAGGTGCCTAAAATGATCCGACGTTTGACCTCCGGACCGAACCCAAGTTCGCGGGATTGGTGGTAGAGATCGATGATGTCCGACGCTCCGGTGGCGCGATTTCCGAAGCGGATTCCGTCGAATCTCGACAGGTTCGACGATGCCTCGGCTGGGGCGATCACATAGTAGGTGGCGACCACGTGGGAGGTATATGGTAAAGATATATTAATTATCTTTACTCCTTTACTTTCAAGATGTTGGATACATTTTTCCACATTTTCTCGAACCCCGGGATGGATGCCGTCGGCGAAGTATTCAGCTGGAATTCCTACCCTTAAACCTTTGACTCCGTCGTTAATGGTCGCCGAATAATCGGGGACTGGTGTGTTGACGGAGGTGGAGTCTTTCGGGTCATATCCAGCGATCGTTTGAAGTAACAAAGCAGCGTCATCGACCGACTGAGTGAGTGGTCCGATCTGGTCCAGCGACGAGGCGAAGGCGACCACTCCGTAGCGGGAAACTCGCCCATAGGTGGGCTTGAGTCCAACGATCCCGCAGTGCGACGCCGGCTGGCGAATGGAGCCTCCGGTATCCGAACCGAGGGCGGCGTAAGCGGTGAGATCGGCGACCGCGGCCGCGGATCCACCTGACGAACCACCGGGAATGCGATCGGGATCGCGGGGGTTGCGGGTCAGCTGGATGGCGGAGTTCTCGGTGGCGGAACCCATGGCGAATTCGTCCATGTTCATCCGTCCAAACGGAATGGCTCCTGCCTCTTTGAGCTTACGGATGACTGTCGCGTCGTAGGGAGAGGTGTAGTTTTTCGCTAAAAACTTCGATCCACAGGTGCAGGGCTGGCCAAAGGTGTTGATGTTGTCCTTGATCGCAATCGGAATGCCTCCAAGCGGTTTGGATAGATCGGCATTGGCGGCGTCTTTGAGCGCGGCCTCGAGATCATAGGAAATATAAGCTTTCGTTCTCTCATCCCGCTCAGCGATGGCGGCCGCGAGATTCTCGAGAGCTTGGGTTGGAGTGGATTCACCAGAGAGAAACTGCTGGTGGAGATGGGTGAGAGTCATTGAATAGTGAATGATGAATAATGAAGAGTGAAAGCAGAGCGAGTTCTAACGAGCAATCAATAATTAGGCGAAGCCGTGATGGCTTGGTCGGAGCGAAGCGGAGTGAAATTAAGAGTGAATGGTGAATAGTGAAGAGGGAAATAAAGACTGAAGGATGAAGAGAGAATAGGGAAAAAAGAAGAAGGGAGATTTTGAATCATTTCACCATTCACTACTCATCATTCAATCACGCGTCGGCGACGACTTTTGGGACGCGGATTTGGGATTGGGCTTGGTCGGGGGCGTTGCGTAGGACGAGTTCGGGATCGAGACTTGGAAGCGGGGTGTCATCGCGCATTGGGCCGAGGTGGTCGTGATCGTCGAGAGCTAGGTCGTTAGGCAAATCGATGGATGACAGGGATTCGACGTGCTCAAGAATCGCATTGAGCTGCGACTGGAACGTCCCGACTTCCTCAGGGGTGAGATCGAGGCGCGCCAATTTGGCTACGTAGCTGACATCGATGTGTTGATTAGACATGGGAGAGTTCGTGGTTCTTGGTTCCTGGTTCTTAGTTGTCAGGAACGGCGGGGGATAATTTAGGGAAAATCTGCAAATGAAAACCACGAATTACGCGGATTATACGAATGGATAAGGACAGGGCTTTGAAATTGATTCTATCTCAATCTTTCCCATTCGTGAAATTTGTGAAATTCGTGAAATTCGTGGTTAAAACTCTATTTCAGCAATGAGCTGATCCAAGTTTGGCACAGATAGGCTCTATGCTAATTCATTCAGACGGAATTTTCGTTCCACCTTCCAGCGATGCTGCTGGCAAAAACATTCTCAATCCTTCTTGGCTCACGCGTCTGAAACCATATTTAGCGTAAAACTCGATGATTTGCTCATTGGCTGCATCCACTACCAAGCCGATTCCACCTGTGCGCAAAATAGTCTCCCGCGCCAGTTGTCGGGCTGTGGCCAAAAGCATCGAACCAATACCTTTACCATGTGCGCTTTTAGATACAGCCAAGCGTCCCAATAAAACTGCAGAGACGTTTTGCTTGGGTAATCCTTTGGGAACACCCGGCCATTCCTTTGCTTCGATGGTAATTGTAGAGAGCGTGAAGTATCCCAAAACGGCTTTCGGTGTTGGAGCATCCACCTCGACCAGCACACGGGTTACGCTTATTCCTTTCTCCAAATGACCACGAGCGGTTTCTTTGAAATAGCGATCCACTGATTCGAGACCACTGCAGAATCCTGCTCTATCATGGTAGGTGTCCAGCAACTCAAGAGCGTATAACGACATGGCTGGCTGCGCGCTTGGCTGCATGAAGCATCTTCTGGTTCGGTTTGGGGGGCTTGGCGATCAAAGACGCTAGATTTGCGGATTCTTGTCGAGTGAGTTGCCAGTGGGATTCCGCTTCGATCACTCGATCCGCTCTTTCCGCTACTGCCTCTTGAATGAAAGCCGCAACGGCAAGACCTCTCAGCGCCGCTGCATACTCAATTTTTTCGGCAAGTCCTTTCGGGAAACGAGTGTTGATGCGCTTCGTCGCCACTCCTGTAGGACGACCTCTTTTGGAAGTGGCAGATTTTGTCTTGGTTTTCACAGATGAAAGCTAGAATAAGCGGATGAATAATGCAACTTATTTTTCGGTGCTATTTTGGCACCGATTAGATTTTTATGCCTAAATCATCCCTTCACCGCCGCCAAGATATCGGTGACTTCGGCTAATCTTCCGACTCCCTGATAGCCGCAAGCGAGATCGCCGGTGGCGGGTTCGATGAAATGGCAGCCGTCATTTTTGAGTTGTTGGACGTTGCGTTGGGTGGCGGGGTGGAGCCACATTTTCCCGTTCATGGCAGGGGCGATGAAGACGGGAGTCTCGCGTGGGAGGGCGAGGTAGATGGATGTTAGAGGATCGGGTGCGTGGCCGTTTGCGAGGAGGGCCAAGGTGTTAGCAGACGCAGGAGCGATGAGTAACAGATCCGCGGTATCGGCGAGCTCGATGTGACCGGGTTTCCAAGAGTGCTTTTCGTCCTCAAGTGAAACCAGAACCGGATTGCGAGTGAGTGTCTGCAGGGTGAGTGGAGTGATAAACTCGCAAGCAGATTTGGTCATCACTGCATGCACGTCATGCTTAGCCTTAACCAGCTGCGATGCAAGATCAGCAGCTTTGTAAGCAGCAATAGAACCAGTAATGCCAAGGATGATTTTCATGAAACTTTAAACTTTAAACCTTAAACCTCAAATAAGAGCAAGCATGCAGAATTGGCGTGGGGTGAAAATTGAAATTTGAAACTTGAGATTTGAAATTTCACCGCAGCATCGTAGCTGCTTTGGTTAAAGCATTGGCCAGGGACTCGATGTCCTCTGTGGTGTTGTAGAGGGCGAAGGAGGCTCGGGTGGTGCCGGTGATGCCGAAGCGGGCCATGAGGGGTTGGCAGCAATGGTGGCCGGTGCGGACGGCGATGCCCATTTGGTCGATCAATGTCCCGAGGTCGTAGTGATGGACTCCTTCGATGGCGAAGGAGATTGCGCCGATTCTATCGGCTGGGCCGTAGAGGTGGATACCAGGGATTTCGGAAAGTGCTGCGGCGGCCTGGTGGATCAGGGTTTCCTCGTGGGCTTGGATTTCCGCGAGGCCGATGCCGTGGACGTAATCGAATGCGGCAGCGAGGGCGATGGCGCCTTCGATGTTGGGAGTGCCTGCTTCGTATTTAAAAGGGAGATCGTTGTAGGTGGTTTTTTCAAAGGTGACTTCTTTGATCATTTCGCCACCACCGCGCCATGGAGGTAAAACTTCTAACAAACTTTTCCGACCCCACAATACGCCGATGCCGGTGGGTGCGTAAACTTTGTGTCCGGAGAAGACGACGAAGTCGGCGCCCAGCGCTTGGACATCGACATCGAGGTGAGGGATGGCTTGTGCGGCATCGATCAACACCGTGCTGCCAAATTTCTTGGCAGCGAAGGTCATTTCGCGAACAGGATTGACTGTGCCAAAAGCATTGGAAACCCAAGTTATGGCGAGGATTTTGGTTTTAGTTGAAAGGAGTTGTTGGAAAGCGGTTTGATCTAACACCCCGTGATCGTCGCAAGGTATGACGCGCAAGACCGCGCCGCTGCGTTGTGCGAGCATCTGCCATGGAACGATGTTGGAATGATGCTCTAGAGCAGAGATCAGAATTTCATCGCCGCTGGAAAGAGAAAGAATGTTAGAGACGAGGTTGATTCCATCGGTGCATCCAGAAGTGAAAATCACTTCGTCGGGTGAGCTGGCGTTGATGTATTTCGTGATGGTTTCCCGTGCGTGCTCGTGGGCGGCAGTGGCCTCGCGGGCGAGGAGGTGAGTGCCGCGATGGATGTTCGAATTGATCTTCTCATAATAACGCCGCGAAGCATCCAACACCGCGATCGGTTTCTGAGTGGTGGCAGCGTTGTCGAGATAGACCAAGGGCTTGCCATTCACCTTTTCAGAAAGGATGGGGAAGTCGGCTTTGAGAGATGGGGTGAGCATGGAGCGGAGAGCTTAGAGCGAGGAGTGAAGAAGAGAGGGAGATGGGGAGATGGGGATTGATTTAAGATTGATGATTGTTGATTGTTGATTTTGGATTTTTGAGTCTTCCTTAGGATTTAGAGTTTAAAATTTAGAGTTTGAACTACGCCAGTAGTTCAACGGCTGCTTCGAGCGACGAGAGGTCTTCAACGGAGATGACCTTCGCTTCGGGGGCGATTTTTGCAACTAAGCCGGCGATGATTTTTCCAGGGCCGATTTCGATGAACTCGGTGTGACCTTTTGAAACGAGGTATTGGATGGATTCGATCCAACGCACGGAGCCAGTGACTTGGGAGGTGAGGGTGGACCGGATTTCTTCGGGTGAAGAAACGGGGGAGGCAGTGAAGTTGGCGATGACGGGAATGCTTGGTGAAACGATGGGGGTAGCAGCAAGTTCGCCAGCGAGTTTTTCCTGAGCGGATGCCATCAGGGATGAGTGGTAGGCGCCTGCGACATTAAGTTTGATCGCGCGGCGGATGCCGAAATCTTTGGCTTTCGCAACCGCATCATCGATGCCTGCAGAGGCACCAGAAATGACGATTTGTCCCGGGGCATTGAGGTTTGCGACATCGACTCCAGTGGCTTTTGCGAGTTCGCGGATTTTGTCTTCATCGCCACCAATCAAGGCAGCCATCGCGCCATCGGTTGCGTTGCAGGCTTCTTCCATGAAAGTGCCCCGACGTGAAACAAGGCGCAGGCCGTCTTCGAAAGAAAAGGTTCCAGCAGCGGAATGGGCGGTGAATTCACCGAGTGAGAGTCCGGCAGCGGCGACCGGTTTGAAATTTGGCAGACGGGATTTCAATAAAGCCAACCCGATTAAACCATGTAGATAAAGAGCTGGTTGGCATTTTGAGGTAGCGGTCAACGCATCCTCTGGGCCTTCGAACATGATATCGGTGAGGGAATAACCCAAAGCAGCGTCGGCTTTCACGGCGAGATCGCGGGCGATGCTTGAGGACTCGATCCAATCGCGAGCCATACCGATTTTTTGTGCGCCTTGTCCGGAGAAGAGTATAACAGGTGAAGTCATGGCAGTTTTCTACCCCCCTGATAACGACTTGGCTAGTCTTTCGCGCTCGAATACAGGCTGGATGAAGGGAAAAATGCAAAATCGGGTGAATTTCCGCATTGCCAAGTAGTCGAATGCTCATGTAGCTTGCCGCGCCTCGGAGCTAAGCTCCTGCCGATAGCCTTATAGTGTAATGGTAACACTCCGGATTTTGATTCCGTCATTCTAGGTTCGAGTCCTAGTAAGGCTACTCTTTTAAACTCTAAGTTTTAAACTTTAAACCTCAAGATGAGGGGCTGTTTCTTTCAAGATGTTGATCGCTCTGCATAACAACCCATAAGGTAAAAGGCTAAATGCAGCTCATTTCGTCATCCGGCACATTCTTTTATAAATGGGTTTTCCCTAGCATATGGTTTGGTTTTCTTGGGCTATTCTTTATTGGATTTTTGATCGGAGTAATCAAAGGTAGTATGGGATTTGGTGTTTTATTTTTCCCACTAGGAATGGCTGCGTTTGGATTCATCATTATGAAGTTTTTTGTATGGAATCTAGTTGATAAAGTTTGGGATGATGGTGATTCACTCATCGTCGAGAATAAGGGACGAACAGCAAGAATAGATCTGCTCAATATTATTAACATCAATCACACCTGTTTTACGAATCCTCCATGTGTTACACTTACTCTGAGAGTGCCATGTGAGTTTGGTAAATATATTAAGTTTTCACCTCCTGTTAGAATTTTGGCATTTAGAGAGCATCCTGTCGTCACTGAATTAGTTCTACGTATCGACAACAAGCGTCAAATTACTGAATAAGTTTCTCAGTATAATGAGACCGAGTGATGATTTTTTGGAGGAGTGGGATCGTTCAGATTTCTGGCACGCCTTTCAGGGTGCGGGATTGTTTGGGAGGTTTCCTAGGGTGGTCGTCCCTGCGCTCCTCGACCCTAGGCTAATTTCTGTCATCCCGTTGGGATGGGAGGAGAAATTCTCTTCATTCAAAAATCAACAATCATCAATCGTCAATACTCACAAAGGCGTTGTTGAGGTTTGATTTTTTGATTTGGAAGAAATGATCACAAATCATTGATCGACCCAAAATCCGGCGAAAACAGTCGCTTATAAGTTCTAGCGGCGTAGCCGTCGGTCATACCGGCGAGGTAGTCGCAGATGAGGCGGGCTCTCGTGGCTGGATCGGGGGATTGATGGATTTCTTGAACGGTGTCGTTCGGGAGGAGTTGGAAATCTTGGCCGTCGATGGGGAGGTCGTGGATGTAGCGGGTTTCAAAAATCTCCCAAAGTTTCCTAAGCATGTAGGAACCTTTGTGCTCGAGTTGTTTGAGTTTTGGAGAGAGGAAAACGACGTCGTAAGCGAGGCGTTTGAAGAGAGCGGATTCGGCTTTGACTGCCGGATCGATGATAAGTCGATAGCGATAGCGATTGGTGGTGGCGGAGAGGAAATTGACGTCTTGTTCCAGATGAGTGGAGGTGATATATTTTCCGATACGTTTTCCAACAAATGGCTCAACCTTGTTCGCACGTATCGCTTGGATGAGATCGTCGAGCGGGGTTTTCTCTGAGGTTTCGATGTTATTCAATTTCGCCCATTGTTCGATTTTCTCGATGGGAAGAAATCCTGCGCGCACGCTATCGGATAGATCGTTCAGAGAGTATGCGGTATCGTCTGCCCAATCCATGATTTGGCATTCGATGGATTTAAATGCATCGCGAGTTTTTCCTGGGGTGAGCTCGATAGGAAAATCATTTCCGCCAATACTCCAATCGAGGAAGCGATGTTGGGAGTCGTAGATGAAATGATTTTTTGGAGGGACTCCATTCTTGATGAGTTCCGACCAAAGAGTTTTGTATTTCAGGATGCCATCGAGAAACGCACGCGAAGGCGACATGCCAGTGTGTTTGGCAGAGAAAATTCGCTCAGTGAGAAGACGAAGAGTTTGGGCGTTTCCTTCGAAGCCACCGTGTTCACGATTCAGGTAGTTCAGGGTCTTTTCACCTGCGTGGCCGAAAGGCGGATGGCCTAGGTCGTGGGAGAGGCAGATGGCTTCGACGAGGTCGGTATCGATGAAAAACGAGTCGGAGAGTGGTGAGTTGGGTTGCCTTAAAAGCCAGGTACAGATGGATTTTCCGATTTGAGCCACCTCCAGCGAGTGGGTCAGGCGGGTGCGGTAGAAATCGTATTCGCCCGACCAAAAGACTTGGGTTTTGTTTTGGAGTCGGCGAAAGGTGGTGGTGTGGAGGACCCGATCGCGGTCGATCTGGAAAGGGCTGCGATAATCCTCTTTGGTCGTGGTTTCCTCCAAGCGCTCAGTATCGAAGGAGTTGTAGAAGTCGTTTCGCATGAGGGATTGTGGGGGTGACAGGAAAACGGTTTCAACCTGAAACTTTTTTGAACCACGAAAAACACGAATGTCACGCAAGGGGAAATGATTAATTATGATTCATTCAGTGTCATTTGATGCGTTTGTCTTCATGGTTTTATACCGATTTTTTCGTGATTTTGGTGTTTTTCGTGGTTCCTATTTCGAAAATTGTGTCCAAGTAAGTTTTTTGATTGGTTCGGTTGCGGAGTGGTTCGGGATCTGCTAATAGTGCTTGGCATGTTAACTAAGCAGATCATCAGGGCCGCATCGGGTTGGTTGGAATTGGGAATGCCTGCCGATGCGCTCAATGAGCTAAAAAACCTGCCAAAAGAAAGCAAGGACGAGAGAGTTGTGTTAGAATTGCGTTTGGCTGCGGAGATGGCGATGCAGGATTGGAAGCATGGGGCGGAGACCGCAAAGGCTCTCTGCATGGAAGCAGTTGATGAACCAGATTTTTTCCTCAGTGCGGCGTTCTGCTTGCACGAAATCGGCGAGACGAATGAAGCGATGAAATGTTTACTCCGTGGTCCTGAAGTTTTATCCGAGATGGCTGTGTATCACTATAACATGGCTTGCTATCTTTGGACGCTCGGAGAAAAGGACCGCGCCCACAACTACCTCGCGAAAGCTTTTGAGATGGATGACAGCTTCAAAGAAGCTGCACGCTATGATAAAGATTTGGTCGGGATTGAATGGTGATTTTCATCGTGAATTCTCGCTTTGACAGGCGCTGAGTGATTTGCGACTTTATCGAGATGCAACCCATCCATTTTGAAGAATCTGTTGTTTCGATCTTGAAGCGAGATCAACGCTATGATGGGCAGGCTTACTTCTTCCTCAAAGAGGCTTTGGATTTCACATTGAAAAGATTTACCGAAGAAACATCAGGTAGGAATCGGCATGTAAGCGGGAAAGAGCTACTAGAAGGATTTCGGGATTTCGGTCTGCAACAATACGGTCCGATGGCTGCGACGCTGATGGAGGAATGGGGAGTTCGCCAATCTCGTGATGTAGGGAACATGGTTTTCCGATTGATTGAAGAACAGGTCTTCGGAAAACAGGATTCCGATAAGCCAGAGGATTTCGAAGGATTGTTCGATTTAGATGAGGCTCTTAGAGCGCCCTTCTTGCCGACAAGGGTCGGTGTGCATGCGGGTGTTTGATTTCGCGTGAAGGTTTTTTTGAAGGGGTCTCGCGCAAAGACGCAAAGGAAGAGGATTGATAAAATTTGAGTAAATTTCAGTTATCTGAACTCATTATAACCATTTGCTTCTATTTTCGAGTACCAGCATTTTACTCTTACCCCTCACAAAACATTCACTTAAAAAACTCTTCCTTTGCGTCTTAGCGGCTTTGACTACGTAAACTCCGTCCAAACGATTTGAGCTTCGCTGTAAATTATAATTCGCTAGTGCTCATTGGGTGTTGCGCGAGATTCAATACTCAACTCGACGAATCACTGGATGAACTACCTGACGAATCACTGGACGAACTGCTCGACGAATCATTGGATGAGTTGCTTGAAAAATCACTCGACGCATCGATTGAAAAATCACTTGGCGGATCATACGTCGGAGTGGATTGCTGATCATATGTTGGAGTGAATGACGTATCACTTAGCGTAGTCATTGGCGCGGTAAATTGTGTGCCGCTTGGTGGAAGCGGTGGTGGGATGTTGGGTTGTGGGGCGACCATCCATTTGGGTGCTTTGGGTGTCCGATCCGAGTTCCAGGCGAGGAATGTAAGCAGGACAGTTCCTAAAATGCTGCCGAAGCCACAGGTGAAAGCTGCGCACATGCCAACAATGAAAGGAGCGAGTCCAATGATGATGACGAGCAAGGAAGAGGGTTTGATTTCAAAATTCATCACCGCAAGTCGCAGCCTTGAACGAGCGACGAGTAATCCAAGGATGACGTAGCTGACGACGACGATGAAGGCGCATGCGTGGTAGAAAGAAATGGCGACGGGTGCCCATTTAGAAGCCTTGGCCATATTCATCCAAATACCTCCACCGAGCATACTCATCCCTCCACCACCGACTGCTGAAAATAACATCACACAGAAGATGCCGAGTTTTTTTGGAAGTGTCGGGAAGCCAGAGGCAGCGATCGAAATCGCAGACAAGATGGCTGCGATTGAGATCACGGTGCCGGTGTTAGCGATTTCGTTGAACCACTCGATACCACCGATAAAATAGCGGATGATGATGTAGGGAAGAAGAGATGTTAGAGTGAGTAAACTTAGAAGCCAGAGAGTGAGAAACTTTCCGAAGACGATTTGCCATCGATTGATCGTGGTGAGGAGGAGCATCTCATGATTTCCTTCCTCGATTTCCTGAGGCATGAGAAATAACCCGGCAAGCGGCATGATGATTCCGCAGATGCTCATGGCTACCCACCAGAAAGGACCGATTTGTTCGGGATTCCATATAAAAACACCAGGCATAGGACTGCTTGTCTTTATGCTGAATTTGAATTCAAAGAATACCGCTGCGATAGCGAACAGGTGTATGCAAATGAAAGGATACACAAAACTGGCACGACGTAGGCTTTGACGCAGTTCTTTAACCTGCATCGGTCCGAAGCGATCGGATAGATCTGTGTAGGTATTCTGACTCACTGTTAGAGCTTAAGGAAGGATGTCAGCATAGACGCCGGGATCGCTGCCTGGGATTTCGATGGCTCCGCAGTTTTTTTCATAAAAATCGCGTGGACCTACACCACCGATGATTCCATACGCGTAGCCCATTTCGCGGAGCGACTCCAATGACTTGAAGAGCAGGGCTTTACCAAGTCCTGTGCCGCGTGCGGACTCGATCACTCCAGTCGGGCCGAAAAAACCGCGTTGAGTGGTTTCGTAACAGGAAAAGCCGAGAATTTCCTTGTTACGCGTGGCGATCCAACAAGAGATCGGCTGTCGGGTGGTGGCGACATCAACCTCGCTTGCCCATTTTTCTGAGAAATGCTCTCGGGCAAACGCTGCTACGGTATGTTTTTCAAAGGCTCTTGCACGCCGCAGGGTAATGCCTTGGTCGTGAATTTTTGAGTATAAGTCTGCGGTATCGGGCAGATCGTAGAGTCGCACGAGCATGTCTATCATGGCTGTATCAAAGAGGGTATTGCCTTACAGGTGAAGCGTGGAATTTTAAAATTTCTTGCTTCCCATCAAAAGGGGCTTCGGGTAGCTCGGGGTATGCGTAAAAGGTTACTTCCCTTAGTTATTTTAATTTTAGTCCAACAGTGCCTTTTTGCTCAGAAGAAAAAGCAGTCCAATGATGGCTGGTTTAGTAAAATGGATGTGGGACCAGCATGGATGAATACCTTTGCTGATTACTATGGTAATGGGAAGCGCACAGCTGCCTTGAAAGGAATTTCTCTGGATTTAGGAGAAGGCTGGCGTGGATTGTTCGATACTGAAACTTTGCAACTCGTCAGAGTGTCTGAAGAAACGATTGAGTGGGGCGCGACACCCTGGACGGGTGCACACGGTACACTCATCACCATGGGAAACAAAACTCCGTTGCAAATTACCGCAAAGGGTTCTGGTTGGGCAGATGCGGATGGATCATTTGAGGATAAGCGTAATCTCAAAGGTTTCGGAAATATGCCACATGCGGTGTATACAGGCTATTACCGCCATGGTCGTGAAGTGGTTATTGAATACACAGTCAATGGATCAACCGTGTTAGATCATTTCACGAGAGAAGGGGCTATCGTCACGCGTTCCCTAAAAATTTCAGCTCATGATAAAGCGCTCACCTTGTTGGTCGCTGATGCAATGGGTGACTTTCAAATCGCTGCAGATGGAAAATCTGCAAAGTCCGCTGACGGATTAGAAGTTGTCGCATCGGCTGGTGTGAAATGGGTTGTCGAATCAGCTAACTCGAAGCGCTTGCTCGCTCAAATTCCCGCCGCAAAAACCGAAGCCGCCGTGCAGATCGCTTTTGCAAGAGGTGCGGCGCCGACCTTGGCGAAAGTACCCGATTTCAAGAAACTCACCTCGGGTGGGCCCGGCATCTGGCAAGAGGTAATAACAACCGCAGGAGTGGTTTCCGATAAAAAAGACACCAGCTATGTGACTGATGTCCTAACTCTTCCTGAAAATAACCCATGGGGTGCGAATCTTCGATTTGGTGGATTCGATTTCATCGATGAAGACAGCGCTGCCCTTTCCTCATGGAACGGGGATGTATGGATCGTTAAAGGACTCAAAGGTGATTGGAAAGAACTCAAATGGCAGCGCATCGCGTCGGGCTTGTTTGAGCCGCTTGGACTGAAAGTCGTCAAAGGTGAAATCTATGTCAACGGTCGTGATCAGATCACCAAGCTCATCGATCTCAACAAGGATGGCGAAATCGATTATTACAAAACTTTCAATCGTGATGTGTATATCTCGCAAAATTTCCACGAATTCGCTTTCGATCTACAAACCGACAAGGAAGGAAATTTCTACTTCTCCAAAGGTGGGCCTGTTAGAGGTGGTGGTCGTAATTTCGAACAAATCTTACCGCACCACGGGATCGTTGCAAAAATTTCGCCTGATGGGAAAAAATTCGAAGTGGTCGCCACAGGCTTACGTGCACCGGGTGGACTCAGTGTCGGTCCTGAAGGACAAATCACAACGGGTGAGAATGAAGGCACTTGGCAGCCATGTTGCAAGATCAACTACGTTACTGCCAAGAAAGCACCTGTTTTTTTCGGAACAGATCAAACACGTCAAACTTTAGCCGATGCGCCTTACACTGCGCCATTGGTTTATCTTCCGATGGACGTGGACAACTCGGGTGGCTCACAAGTATGGGTGCCTGATTTCGCCAAATTTGGTCTTAAGACAGGCGAGTTGATTCATTTGTCTTATGGCAAGTCTTCCGTGTATCGCGTTTTGCCGGTTGAGAAAGATGGCAAGATGCAGGGCGGGGTGGTTAAACTGCCGATTACTCTGCAATCTTCCGCGATGCGTGCACGCTTCCACCAAGATGGTTCGATGTATGTCTTGGGCTTCCGTGGTTGGCAGACCAACGCTCCAACCAATTGCGCGTTTCAACGCGTGCGTTACAATCCAGAAGTCGGCATCAATCTTCCTGAGAAACTCGAATACACCGATACCGGCGTGAAAATTCATTTTTCCACCAAGCTGGATGCTGAGCTCGCTAACGATAACACCAGCTACTCAGGTCAACGTTGGGATTATGTCCGCGGACCACAATACGGTTCCGGCGAATTCTCGGTCGATACCCCAGATCAAGCTGCTTTAGAGAAAGCTTTGGCATCGGAATCACAGAAACACAAGATGCGCGATAAAATCACCATCAGCTCAGCCAAGCTTTCAGCAGATGGTAAAGCGGTGGAATTGGTGATCGATGGCATGAAACCTTCGATGTCGCTCAAAGTCGCCTACGATCTGGAAAATGCAGATGGCGATCTCATGATCGGAGACATCCACGCCACGGTTTACGGCAAATAGATTTATGAGATATCTCATTCGTTTTTTAGCAGGGGCTGCATGGGTTGGCCTGGCGCAAGCGGAACTCATTGCCACATTTTCCCAACAAGGCGAACCGACCGATAAACGGTTAGATCGAATTGTCGCATTGTCGGTCCCAGCGGGTCAGGTGGCGACTCCGTTTTTGAAGCCCGAAAAATTCGAAACTGAGTGGATAGGTAATTTAAAAATCGAGCAGAGACGCAGGCTCGTTTTTTCCTTCGAAGGACAGGGAGCGAAAGCGGAGCTATCAATCAATGGTGAAGTGCTGCTTACCGAAGCAGGAAAATTCGGAGCCATAAAATCGGCGCGCTTGAGGCTCAATCCAGGAGTGCATGCCTTATCGGTGAAATACCAAAGCTCCGATGACGGAGCTGGGGAGATTCGTTTGTATTGGGAAGAGGAAGGTATGGCGCGCCAGACGATTCCTCCTAGTGCCTATGAAGTGACCGCAGATGAGCCAGCCACGGCGGGTGACATGAAACGTCATGGCCGCAAAGTGTTCGCCGAACAAAACTGCGCAAAGTGTCATGCGCCTGAAAACGGTTTCGGTGCGACGCCAATGCCAGAGTTGTTAGAAATTGCACCCATCCTCGCTGGTATCGGTGACAGGGTGACAGAGGAGTGGTTGATGAAATGGATCGCCGATCCCAAGGCGATGAACCCCAGCACCAAAATGCCTCACATGGTCGATCCATCGACTCCACAAGGACTTCAACAAGCGGCCGATCTTGCGGCTTATCTTGTTTCCACTGCCACGAAAAAAGATCTCAAACCAACCACCCCAGATCCAGCACTCGTAAAAGCCGGTGGTGTGGTTTTTCACGAACTCGGCTGCGTCGCGTGTCATGATCCTGCGGGAGAGAAAACGGGCGATGACTCGAATCGCATTCCTCTCAACAACGTTGCTTCGAAATATCTTCCTGATCAATTGATGGCATTTTTGAAAAAGCCAGAGGCGTTTCATCCATATACTTCCATGCCGAATTTCAAGTTATCGGATGATGAAGCGAAATCCCTCGCCGCATTTCTCCAGGTGGATTCATCAGGCAAAGAAACCAAACTCAGTTACAAATTCCCGAAAGGCGACGCAGCACGCGGTGCGGCCATCTCCGAAAGCTTGCAATGCGGAACCTGCCATCCCGGGATGCCCGGCGGGGTTTCCAAAGCGGTTTCTTTGGATGGAATCTTTAAAATCGATTGGGCAAAAAAAGGCTGCGTTTCCACTGATAAGAAACAGGAAAAATTACCCAAACCAAACCTCAATCCCAAACAGTTGGAAGCCTTGCTTGCTTTTTCAAAATCGGGTCATACATCTTTGACCAAAGACAACCACGCCGAATTTGCCAGTCGTCAGATCGATGCAAAACGCTGCACCTCGTGTCATGCACTAGATGAACAACCTGCCATGCTGAGCTCAATCCATGGCTCCACCGCAAAACTCGCTGCACATGTCAAAGGCTTGGATGAACGGGTCGATCAATCACGCCCACAGCTCACCTACATCGGTGAAATGCTGCATACCAGTTACATCGAGGAGGTTTTAACCGGAACCGTCAAAGAACGCGCAAGACCTTGGCTCGGTATGCGAATGCCGGCTTTCAACTCCCATGCAAAACCCTTTGCCGAAGGTTTATCCCGACTCCATGGCTTTAGCCCGAGTGCTCCTGAAAAAATGAAAACCGATCCTGAAATGGTTAAAATCGGCCACTCACTCATCGGCGCCGAAGGCTTTGGTTGCACAACCTGTCATGGTGATGGCGACCTCAAACCCACCGCTGCATTCGAAGTTGGCGCAGTCAATTTCGTGCAAATTTCCGAACGCTTGCGTGAAGGTTATTACTACCGCTGGATGGATCATCCCGCTGCAGTGATGCCAGGAAGCAAAATGCCAAGATACGCAGAGGGAAATAAATCCAACCTCCAAAATGTCCTAGAAGGCGACGCATCGAAACAATACGAAGCGATCTGGAATTGGATTCAGGAGAGGTGAGGGTGGAGGGAGTGAGGGAGTGAGGGAGTGACTGGGTGAGTGAGGGATGTATATTTACTAGATGAATCTATTAAAATGCGTACGGATCACAGATCGTATCCATGAAACAAGAGGTTACTATCAGCAAAGGAAGTTTCGTCAAAATCAGCGGCATGGAATTCCCTGATAGTACCCACTCAACCTAACAAATTCCTTGTCGTTATTGGGATTTTTCGATTGGATCTAGAAGTCAACCCCGCCTGATATACACACGCGGGATACTACTAATAAAAACTGTTCTGCTTAAAAATGAGATTTCTCTTACCAATCCTAATCTCGGTCGCCTTAACAGCTTGCGACCGCCGCAGTCAACATACGTCAATTAATCCAAATCCCCATGCCCAATGAAAGTAGGTGACTTAGTTCCCGTTAGTATGCTTTACGACGATCCCCCGAATTCTAGCGACCCAACCCATAATCTGTTTTACGGAATGAAGGCCGAGGATAATCAAGGACACAGACTCTACGCCGTCCCGACATGCACACCGATTGGACAGATCGTGCGTGACTTCCAGATCGGATTGCAGGGTGCTGAGAGCTATTCTTGGGACGTTGAGGAGACAATTCAGATGGTCGCAGAGAAGGCCGAGGCGATCGCAGCGATAATCCCTTGTCGCGTGACATTCGCAGATTATGCAGGTTTGAAGCTGAGATTTAATAGGCAAGTTACGGAAGAAGATCTTGAGAGGATTGAGGCGCTTTTCCCTGAAGCTGAGATGATGCAGGGTGGACTTGATCGATACATTTCTGACTGGGATGGGGAAGGGCGAATCCTTGCTCCTGTTATACAGGAAAATCTTTTCCACTTCTGGTGGGACTAACAGATGCAGAACAAGTCATGCGAGGCAACCGGCGATAACGTTTCTAGTTGAATCGGAGCTTGATCCGCCGGTGCCTCCACATCTATCGTTAGCTTAATAAAATGGAAGTCGGTCTTCATGCCAACAAGTGCGATCAATCCACCAAGAAGATCGCAGATGCGCTACGCCAGCCATTTAAGTTAATCGGTCCGGCTCTGAAGGGCGATTATGGAGGAACGATCGAACACTTGTGGATCGACTTCGAGTTAATCCGGTCGCATTCCGAGATGAGCCCACCTTGGTCATTCCGATTCCAGAAGAAGGTTGGCGGTGGTCGCTGTCCTCTCACAGGGCTAGATACTCCGATATATAGGAATGTTGGTCATTATGGCGTTCACCCCGATTTCGACACGCTCTTGAGCCTAGAGCCGGATTCCGTTGTGCCCTACGTGTTGTCGCTTATTTACGATTCTACCGAAGTCCTAATTGAGAAGCAGAAGAAGCTCGGAGGTTTTAATGCAGATGCTTTCCGCTCAACTTTCTGGACCGCTTGCTACGAGGCCGGATTTAATCTCACCCCAAAACAAATCTAACAAGCCAGAGATGGCAACGCCGATGGACGCGTCAGATTGAATTTGAAGCTCGCCACAACCGTTGCCATTTCTCTAACCTTCGCCAAAGAATATATGCGCAAGAGAATCTTGATTATCGCTAGCCTAGCAGTCGCACTGTCTCTCCTTAGTCCGTTGCTCGCCCGCGTAGGTTCGTGGAATGAGATCCGAAGATGGAATGCGCCGGATTCGAAGCCATTTGGACACGATCGTCCTATTTATCTCTCTATTGAGCACACACATTCGTTTTTTGACCCACTCGGGCTTTACGGAACTGATCGATTGATAGTCAGTGATGATGGTTACGCATACATCCTTTATTTTAAGGTTCCAGCTCATCCTTCTAAGCCATGGGTCGATGCTTGCGATGTCATCTGGGCGTCTGACAGCGTTACACTTATTTCTCCCGAAGGCTTGAGTATTTCCATTGATGCTAAGGCAATCCTCAAAAAACTCTAACTACAAGAAGGCGAACAAGATGCTTCCTAAAAACAGCAAGAGTGACAGGTAATCCTGGTGCTGAAACAAAAAAGCCGCCGGACATTGCTGTCGGGCGGCTTGGTTTGATTTTAACAGAGCGCTACGATTACGCGGCTTGTGCTTTGTTTTCGAGGGCCTTTTTGGCTTGTGCAACGATGGCTGAGAAAGCAGCGGCGTCGGTGATGGCGAGATCCGAGAGGATCTTGCGGTCAGCTTCGATACCAGCGGCTTTGAGGCCTTCGATGAAACGCGAGTAGGTCATTCCTTCGTTACGGACGGCAGCGTTGATACGCTGGGTCCAGAGGCGGCGGAATTGTCCTTTGCGTCTTTTGCGGTCACGATATTCGTATTGTTGCGCCTTGCGGACAGCGTCCTTGGCGTAGCGGAAGAGCTTCGAGCGGAAACCGCGGAAGCCCTTTGCCCGAAGAAGCGTACGCTTGCGGCGTTTGCGACTTGCTGGGGAATTGGTGGCTCTTGGCATGTTATTGTTTGGTTGTGAACAAGTCGTTTTTTATCATTCCTTCCGCAGTCTCACCTGTTCGTGTCTCCGGTTTATCGGATCAGGCTGTGTAAAGGTCGTCCGTTACGCGGACGAGGTCGTGGGCTGTCGTTTACTTCTCTATCAATGGAAAGGAAGATTCTCTTTGACGTTTTTAATGTCAGCATCGGAAACAAGGCCCGCTCTACCGAGAGCGCGTTTGCGCTTGCGGCTCTTGCATTGAAGCAAGTGGCGTTTTCCTTGATGACGACGCAGAATCTTTCCTGTGCCAGTGACTTTGAAGCGCTTGGCGACGGCCTTCCGTGTTTTTGCTTTTCCAGATACTCTTGGCATGGGGGGCGAAAACTAGCCACCAGAGCTGCCTTGGCAAGGGAAAAGTGGAAGATTTTTAGAGAAAAGAGATTGGGAAATTGGGATATTAAGAGATTGGGGATGTCCTCCGATCTCTGATCCTTAATATCTAATAACTTAATATCCTAATATCTAATCCCCATCATCACTCCTTGTGCGAAAGCACTTCGACTCTGACAGGTACGACGCCGCGTTGGACGAAACCAAGTTTTTCGGCGGTTCCGATGGTGACGTCGATGACTCGGCCCTTTTTGTAGGGGCCACGGTCGGTGATGGTGACGATTTCGGATTTATTGTTGGCGAGATTGATCACGCGAACCTTGGTTCCCATGGGTAAGGTTTTGTGGGCGGCGGTGGCGGCTTTGTTGCAAAGTTTTTGGCCACTGGCGGTTTTGGTGCCGTAATTGGTCTTGATGGAATACCAGGAGGCTTTGCCTTCTTCGGTGGATTTAATGACGTAAGGATCCTTGTGATCCTTGAGGTTTGTGGCGCAACCGGTAACGAGGACGAGACTTGCGAGAGCCATCATCGCGGACTTTTTGACTTTCCGTGTGTGTAACTTCATGGGTGTGGGTCCCTTTTTGGGGTGCGACCGCCTTAAACGCGGAATTTGGGGGAGGCAAGAAGAAATGTGGTGGGGGGCTGGGGATTGGGGGATTGGGGGATTGGGGGATTGGGGGATTGGGGGATTGGGGGATTGGGGGATTGGGGGATTGGGGGATTTGTAGGTCGTATAGGTCATATATGACCTATAGCTTTCATCTCATCAAATTATCATACTGTGTGGATGGGTTTTCCGCCTAGGAAGGCTTGGATGTTTTGGGCGGTGATGGTCATGAGGCGTTGGCGGGCTTCGGTGGCGGCCCAGGCGATGTGGGGGGTGAGGGTGAGGTTTTTGGCGCCGAGCAGGGGGTTGGTGGGGAGGATGGGTTCGGCGGAGACGACGTCGCAGGCGGCGCCCGCGATACGGCCAGAGTTCAGGGCGGCGGCGAGGGCAGCTTCGTCGATGAGAGGGCCGCGGGCGGTGTTGACGAGGAAGGCGGAGGATTTCATTTTTTCGATGGAATTTTTAGAAATCATGCCTTGGGTCTCTGGAGTGAGTGGGCAATGGAGGGTGATGATATCGGATTTTTCGAGGATTTCATCAATGGATGCCCATTGGAAGGGGAAGGAGGTATGGGCGGAACGAGAGCGGGAGTGGGCTAGGATGTTCATTTTGAACGCGGCGCCAAGCTCGGCGCTGCGTTGGCCGATGCGGCCGAAGCCGATCACTCCCAGGGTTTTGCCAGCGAGCTCGGAAAAGTTCGGATTTTTCCAGAAGCAGAAATCCTGGCAGTTTTGCCAATCACCACCATGTGCCATGAGGCTGTGTTGGGCGGGTTTTTTGAAGAAATCGAGGATGACGGAGAAAACGAATTCCGCCACGGCATCGGTGCTGTAAATGGGGACGTTGGAAACGGGGATGTGATGTTGGGCGGTATAGTTGGTATCGATGATGTTGTATCCGGTCGCGAGGACGGAAATGAATTTGAGATTCGGAAGTTGGGCGAGGGTTGCCGCGTTCAACGGGCATTTGTTGGTGAGAATGATATCGGCATCTTTCGCGCACTCAACGATTTGGTCGACAGGGGTGCGAGGATAAACGGTGAGTTCGCCGAGTTTCTCAATTTCAGTCCACGGGTTGTCGCCGGGGTTGAGAGTATGGCCATCGAGGACGGTGATTTTCATTTAAGAGTGAAGAGTGAATGGTGAATGGTGAATGGTGAATGGTGAAGAGTGAATGGAGAGACTACTAGAGCGCTAAGATAGCTGATACATGATTTCCGATTGATGAGTGACGATTTTTGATTTTTGAACTGAGATGAATCACCTGCCATCGGCGGTTCTTGTGCTGGTGACGAAGATTGAAATGAGTTCATTACATTCTGCGATCGATCTATCAATTCCAATTCCGGCAATCATTTGCTTACGCGATGCAATTTTAAGCCAGATCATTGTTTCTCTTAGTTCTTTGAGTGAAATCTTCATCTTTTGGACGAAATCTTTCTTAGATTCGGCGCTGCGTGCTTCTCCGTAATTCGGCGCTGGTGATGTCCCGGAACGAATCAACTGACCGGCGACATGATTGCCTGCTTTGTTATTCGGCAGTGCTTCAGTCATATCAATAATCGCAACAGCAAAATCAATCAGCCGATCTTCAAGTTCTTGGGGGGATAACTTCTTCATTCAAAAATCAAACCTCAACAAAGCAGAGTGAGCAATGTGAACCTTGTCAAATCTGACGAAGTCCTGACAGCTTGGACGGAACAAAGTGAAGTCAATCATCAATCGTTAATCTATCGTAAGCCTTTGAGTAAAGCGTAAGTTCAGAGAGTGGAGCATTATTTGGCGAGGCGGTCTTTGTAGATATCGATTTTTTTCTTCTCGAATTGGCGTAGTGCAGTGCGGAAGTCGATGACGGCTTGGTGGCGTTTGCTTGTGGCGAGGGCGGTTTTGATTTCATCACGAACCACCTCAAGTGCTTGGGGTTGTTCGGGGAGTCGGTCTGTAAGCTCCACAAGATGGAAACCGAGTTTGGTTTGGATCAGGTTGGGCTTGTTTTTTTCTAACAGAAATAAAGAATCTGCAAAGTCTTTTGGGAGTCGATCACGTGTCATCCATCCGAGATCGCCACCTTGGTTTTTTGTGGCTGGATCTGAACTCAAGGTGCGGGCTAGTTCGTCGAATGTTTTGGTGTTGCTCTGGAGTTCGATTAGGGCGGATTGAAGTTTTTGTTTAGCTTCATCTATTGGGGTGCCGAGGGTAGCGATGAAAATGTGGCGAGCACGGATACGTTCTGGAATTTTTAAATTGTCACGATGCGTGTTGTAAAATTCAGTGATCTCATCTTCGGAAACGATGACCAATGGATCGACCCGCATGGCGACGTATTTTTCCTGTTGGATGCGGGCGGCGATACGATATCGAAGCTCATCGATATTCTGGTATCCTTGGGATTTCAGCGCGGTATCGAGTTCGCTATGGGTACTAAATTTTTTAGCAAAGAGTTCTAGGCGGGTATCGATTTCTTCGTCGGTTACTTGTAAATCATTGGTGTTAACTTTAACTTTTACGCGAAGGAGTTCGTGGTCAATGAGTTCACCGAGGGCGGCATACTCGATGAGTTTGATTTGAGCCTTATTGTAGTCTGAGAGCTTTTTCCCTTCGAGAAAAAGACGTTCCTGAATGGCGCGGTCGAGCTGCTTGCGGGAGATTTTGTAACCGAACACGCGAGCGACAACATCACCTGATTTGAATTCATCGCTGTTAGGATCGAAGGCGTTGAGTCGTTTGCTTAGCGGACCATGGAATAAAAAAAGATCGGCGCAAAGATATCCAACAACCACCAAATAAACGGCAAAGCGGATGGTAAACTTGGTGAATGTTTTCATGAGTTGATTTGTTCTAACGGATTTCAACCGTTGCGCCCGGGCGGATGAGAGTGGGGAGGCGAATGGCATCCCAGTTGCAAAGGCGGATGCAACCTGCGGAGCGGGAGCGGCCGATGGTTTCGGGATCGGAAGTTCCGTGCATGCCGATGCCCGCACGGGTGGTTCCGCACCAGATGATACCGACGGGTGAGTTCGGGCCGGGTGGGATCATGAGGGCGTTTTCCGAACGTTTTCCGGTATCGAGAAGTTGTTGATCGTAGCGCCACCATGGCAGGGCGACCATGTTGTGGAGTTTCCATGAGCCAAACTGAATGAACTGGGGTTTGCCTGGGGTAATAGGAAACGAGGCGAGCAGGGCGCTGTTGGCGACAGGGGCGGCGGGCGCTTCAGGATCGGTGATGATGGCAGGACGTGGGGCGGCGGCGAAGATGCGGACTTGATTAACTTTCGTATCGACCACGACATAGCGTTCCGAGAGGTCTTCGAGTTCTTTCCATGCGCGATCTGTTAGGTCTTCGACCAGAAAAGGAGTGACGTTCGGGACGTTGAGGCTATCCTTGGGTGCGAGGTTATAAATTTTGATTTCTGGATTCAGGGCTATCAAGGTTGGGATGTCGGTATGGTAGCGTTCCGACATGAATTCGGCGATGGAGCGGTAAGCCATGCGTTTGGTTTTGGCTTGTTCGCTGCGTTTGGTTGAAAGCTTGTCGTTGACCCATTCTGTGACGATTTCAGGAACGAGTGCGACGGCATATGGGTTGGTGATTTGTTCGCGGGCAATTGTGTTCACGGCTTTCCAATCGTCTAGGGGATGACCGTTGACTTCGTTCCATGCTTTCACAGCCAGCTGGGAGAAGAGGCCGATTTTGCCATCGATCACACCTGGGCCGAAACTGGTTTGATCTAGAAAAATCTGGAGGCGGGTGGCGTCATCGCCAGTGGGTTTTTGGTCGATAGGTGAGGGTTCCGTTGGTTTTGGAAGTGGGATTTCCTTAGGCGGTTTTTCTTTAGGCGGAGTCTCCTTTAGTTTCTCAGGCGCAGCTGGAGGTTCAACGACAATGGGTTTTGGAATGGGAGTTTGCTCTGGTTCGACCGCTTCCGCTTCCAAGGGCAGGGCTTTAAGAATCTTGGGTTCGGATTCCTGTGCGCTGAGCGTCAGAGATAAAAACAGAAATGTTAGAAAAACACGCATATCTGGAATTATTTAACAACGAGAAATTCATTGAGTTTGCCGGCAATGTTTGCGGGAACAATGGCGGTGACGATGATATCGTTTTCATCGTATTCGGTCGAGATGACTTTCGCGTCTTTGTGCAGTAGGTTTAGGATGTCTCCGCGCATTTGCGGAATGCGATAGTTCTCATGCGTCACTCGATCTGCGAGAACCTGCGAGCAGGCTTTATAGATCTCATCAAGTCCTTGACCCGTGATGGCCGAGGCGTGGATGGCATCAGGAAATCGTTTCTCCAAACAGATCAGTTCCCAAGGATCGGTGACTTTATCGATTTTATTTAAAACCGTGATGATGGGTTTATCGATGGCGCCGAGTTCTTCTAACACATGCAGCGTGGTGGCTTGAAAAATTTCGATTTCAGGTGATGTGGCATCGAGAACGTGGATGAGAAAATCAGCAAGGACAGCTTCTTCGAGAGTGGCTTTGAAAGCCTCAACGAGACGGTGAGGAAGGTTGCGGACGAAGCCGACCGTATCGGTGATGAGAAGGGGTTGACCATCAGGTAGATCGATGCGGCGTGTGGTGGTATCGAGCGTGGCGAAGAGCATGTCTTTTGCCATGACATCGGAACCCGAAATGATGTTGAGCATCGTCGATTTTCCAGCATTGGTGTAGCCCACGATAGCGGCGTGCGGAGTATCGAGCTTCTCGCGTTCCTTGCGTTGAGTTTTACGTTGCTTGCGGACGATCTCGAGTTCGCGTTTGCAACGGTCGATGCTGAGGTGGGCGAGACGTCGGTCGATCTCGATTTGTTTTTCTCCCATACCACGTTCGGCACCACCGCCGCCACCGGATCCACCGCCACCGCCTTCGCGGTCAAGGTGTCCCCACATTCGAGCGAGCCGAGGAAGGGCGTATTGCATTTTGGCTAGCTCGACCTGTAAGCGGGCTTCTTTGGTTTGCGCGCGTTTTCCGAAAATATCGAGAATGACTTCTTCTCGATCGATGACGCAGAGATCGGCGAGTTTCTCCCACTCGCGTTGTTGGGAGGGGGCGAGGTTGTTATCGATGACGATGCAGTCGCATTGATGGGCTTTGGCGAGTTCGACGATTTCTGCCGCTTTACCCGTTCCGCATAAATATTTTTTATGCATTTCGCGAGATTTCGCGAGCACGGACTCAGCGATTTCGATGCCTAGAGTGGAGACGAGTTCGCCAAGCTCTTCTAACAACGAAGCAGACTCCTCTGCTTCGCTTTTATCAAAATAGAGTCGGACGAGCAGGGCGCGCTCGACCATTTCTGGTTTCTGTCGGACTTCGAACATCGTTGTGGAATAAAAAGGGGATTGGGGGATTGGGTAGGAAGATCAGGACAGGCGGGACATGACGGCGGCGGAAAGAGTTTTTCCATCGGCGCGGCCTTCGCAAAGTTCTTGAGTGCGTTTCATGACTTTACCCATGTCTGCCTTGGATGTGGCACCAGTTTCTTGGATCGCTTGGGCGATGAATTCGTTGATTTGTGCTTCGGATAAAGCGGCGGGAAGATATTTGGAAAGGATGGCGATCTCAGCCTTTTCGATCTCGGCGAGCTCGGAGCGGCTTGCTTTTTCGAACTGCTCGATGGAATCCTGACGTTGTTTGATTTGTTTGCGAACGACCGCGATAATTTCGGGTTCGTCTAGGACCGTGCCGAGCCCACCTTTTTC
>Ga0315909_10000397_pt1 | contig 58416 bp, 51 predicted proteins | sample LakEriMetagenome_11_FD_203527 | JGI IMG/M metagenome (GOLD analysis project Ga0315909, IMG submission 203527) | Freshwater fungal communities from buoy surface, Lake Erie, Ohio, United States - Buoy 2 MA125 | ecosystem: Environmental > Aquatic > Freshwater > Lake | place: USA: Lake Erie, Ohio... | reverse complement strand
AGACCCAGCAACGCGCCGAACTACGCGCCACAGCATAGATGCCAGAGCCCACTCGGCTCTCACATCTACGCTCCCGGATCAGAACCTACGCATAAGCGAGTCAATGGGGGCTGGCTCGGACGGATACCATCTTCCCGATACGACTCCGCAGCATCGGCATCATGATGAAGACGGCAAGAAATCCTGCTGCGCCTCCATTTGCACGGCATGGTTGGGGTGCGCTCGGCTGTCAGCGACGACCGCGCTGGGGCTTCGGCGCGTTCTGAACAAAGCGTTCCCGCCGCCAGTTCATGAATTAACTGCTGGCCGGCTTTTCGCGCTCCACATGCAAGTCCTCTGCATAGCGAGGCGACTCTGAGTGCTTTTGTCCGGCGGCGAGCACCACGCGAACCGTGTCCAGCAAAATCAGAAAGTCGAATACCATACCTGCGTGCTTCAGGTAGTATAGATCATATTCCAGCTTGGACTTGGCATCCTCAATTGAGGAACCATAGGGAAAGCAGACCTGGGCCCATCCAGTGAGGCCCGGCTTCATCAGGTGTCTTTCGTCGTAATAGGGTAATGTATCGGAAAGTTGCGTGACGAACTCGGGACGCTCGGGACGCGGACCGACGAAGGACATGTCACCGCGGAGAATGTTGATGAGCTGCGGAATCTCATCAATTCGATACCGCCGAAGGAAAGCACCTCCCGGAAATACTCTCGCATCCTTGGTGCCGGAAGACCAGACCGGCCCGGACCTCTCAGCATCCAGTTTCATGCTGCGGAGCTTGAGTATGTGGAATTTCTTTCCAAACCGGCCCACTCGCTCCTGCCGGAAGAAAACAGGACCTTCGGGTGAGAAGCATCTTACAATCAGCATGCCAAGCGCCAGAAATGGCGACAACAAAACCAACAGCACGAGTGAAACCGCGACGTCGAAAAATCGCTTCAGCTTGCCGAAGTAGAGATCGCGCGACATCGCGGATTCCGACAGCAACAGCCAGTTCATGGACACGAGGTGCAACGGAACATAGTTCAGATGTTTCTCACAAGTTGAACAGATGCTGCTGCAAGGAAACCCAAGGTAATGAAGCCGGCGCAACTCCACCCGTGCCACGTTGTTCTCCATAATCCCCTCCGAAAAAACAATGCGATCAATGCGGTGGGTGCTGATAATCTTTCGGATATCCGCCAACGTTCCCAGGAACTCTTCTTCCCCGCTGGCATCTTGATTGATCCCAATCCTGCCAACGATGACCAGGCCCCTCAAGCCGGCGTTGCGCAATAGCCGCCACTCAGCACATCCTTGCTCAACATCAGAAACGAAGGCGATCCGCTCCGGGGCAAGCTCGTGTTTGTTATAGAGAAACCAATGGTACACAACAATCAACGGGTAGGACAACGCGCAACCCAATGCCATAAAGCCGCGCCCGATTCGATGGTCATAATGCACGTACCCAAGCAGTGTGATGATCACAAGGGCGATCAGGAACCCAAAGCTCAGGACGATGAGGTGCAGGAGAAAAGTGGATCGTCGCTGGGACTCATGGGAGTACAGGCCGAGGACATAGACGACTGAGATGAAGGCAGCGCCGCCGCCAACCATCGGGATGAGGTAATCGTCCAGCCGCCAAAAAGCCTCAAAACGGATGTAGTTGGCGATCAGATAACCTCCGACGAAAATCAGCAGATCGGGGATCGCCCGTCGAAAAATGCTGAACGGATGAAAGTATGTTGCGCTAGCCATGATGGTAGATTGCGTTCCTGAGCGTCCGCGGGCGATAGATCTTCAAATGATTCATTTTTTCGAACACCAACTGTAAAACTTAAGGGAGCTACCGTTGTGGCCACATCCCGGCAGCAGGCTGCGCCTTGGTCAAGCGAAAGATTTCCCCCGGCCGTTTTGTTTTTGAAATTTACAGGCGTTTGTAAACCAGCAGATTTCCATCACTGCCCCTGGCGCGGCTGATCGCCTGCCGGAAGTCGAGCACCCAGCGGTCAGGTGCAAGGCGCAGGGCCTGTTCGAGACGCTGCTCGTGGGGCTTGCGCCGGGCCTCCCCTGCGGAGAGGTCCAGAAAGACTCTCTGGATTTTCAATTCGTCGAGATGATCCAGCAGACGCGCCTCGTCGGTGAACGTCGGAGCGTACCCACGCCCCATCCAGTCGCTGGAGGCGAGTTCCTTGCTTCCGCGATAAATTTGAAGCGGAGAAGGAGATCGTTGAGGGCACCCAAACGCGGCGGCAGCGATGATGGCGCCTTCGCCGCGCGCGTCAGAGGAGGTCAGCCAGCGCGATGCCTCCGCGGTTGATGTCGGAATGCCTGCCCTGGTGACCGCTTCCCCGAAACCGCCCACTCGCTTCTCAGGCCAGTCGGCCACCGTTGCAAAGCCTGTTGCCATGATGACCAATACCGCAGCGGGGCGGAACTTCGGGAACGTGCCGGCAATCCAATCGGCTGCCAGTGCCGCAGCCACGAGAAGCACGGAAATGACGGGCACCATGTAGCGCGTCGCAAGGCCGGCCGGGACGAGAAGCATGATGAGACACATTCCGGTCGCGAGGGCGCAGAATGCCGCCGCCGGATGGGCTTGGGAGCGGGGGGCGCGCACGATGACGATGCCCAGCCGGATCAGGCCCGCGATGGACAGCAGTGTGAGCACCCAGCCCAGCACGTGAGGGAGTGCATCGGCATAAAATGCGACCGCCTCGGGGATAAACTGACGCATGGGAATGTGCTCCATGCCTTCAGCGGTGATCCTTGCAGAATATACCATCCACGGGCCCGCGAGCACGACGACGGGAAGCGCGGAGAGCCACCACGACGGTTCCTTCAGCAGCTTCCATCGCCGCGTGAAGAGAACAGTCAAGGGCGGCAGCACGCAAAGCCCCAGGGCGGAGCCTTTGGTGAGAATCGCGGCAGCGGCGATCAGTCCGAACTCCAGCGCTCTTCGCTTGGAGGGATGATTCAAATAGGCTGCCCAAGCGATCGTCGCCCAAAGGCACAGGATGGTCACAAGCGTGTCCGCCATGACCAACTGAACCTGTTTCAGGCTGAGCGGGAGCGCCGTCATCAGCACCCCGGCCATGATGGAAGCAGGCAGGGAGGCAAACTTGGAAGCGATTCTGAAAATCAGGGAGCCCAGGACTGCGGAAAGCACCGCCTGCAACAACAACAGGCTGTGCACCGAGGCCGATGGAAGCAGCCATAGGCCGGCCACGATGTAATATCCCGGCGGGTAATGCCCCAGCGCCACTTTGGGAAAATCGGCATAATATTGCTGGGCAAATCTCAGCGGAGGCTGACGCCAGCCGCCAGCCAGAAAGTCCCGGACCATGAGGCTGGTGACAGCATGGGCAGCCTCGTCCGGATCTCCTCCCAAGTCGGAGTTCCATGCGCCGCGGGTCAATTGGAAGACCAAGCTCAACGCCAGGCACGCAGCAAACACGATCCATGTCCAGCGACGACGCGGTGGGGGTGGGGCTACGGAAGCGGTTTCCATGATTTCGATGCTCCAAAAACCGGCGTCAGCCGTCTTTCCGGGCCAGCACAAGATACTGGCCTCCGAGTGGCAGCTTGCAGAGCGCGGGCTCCAGAAACCTCAAACTTCGCAAAGCTCCGGGAAAAACGAAACAATAGTCGGTGCCGAGGACGGAGAACCCGGCCTTCCGGAGAAGGGCGCGCGCCTGGGACGGGAACAACATCTGCGCATCGCGGTCGAAGGGCACCCTGCTCATCGCATAATGCACGGCGGGGTTCCACCGGTTGTTCTCCCAGAACGCGAAAACTCCGCCGGGTTTCAACGATCGCCAGACGAGGCTGACCGCCTGCTCCCTTTGATCCGGATCGATGTGGTGGAAAACCCCATTGCAAAAAGCCAGATCGAAGCCGCCGATTTCCAAGGAACTCTGATCCGACGTGAATCTCGCAGCACTCCACGTGTTCTGTTGCACCGCATGCGATATCGATTCGGCGGACGGATCGAACCCTGAGTAGGACGCAATCTTCAGCTCTTCTCTCAGGAAAGCCACCGAGGTCCCGGTGCCGCAGCCGAAGTCCAGGCAGTTCGATGGGGTGCAGTGAAACGAGGCCAGTCGCTTGCGCAGCCATTTCACGCGTCCGGCGGCATAATATTCCTTGGCCTCCCCCGTCAGCGCGAGCCCGCGGTTCAGTGCCTCATCATAGTTGCTGGCGTAGGTGTCGAATTCAGCCACAGGAGACATTTACCGCATGTCGGGCTTCCGTTGGCACGCACAAAAAGTGCCGTCAGCCGCAATTTCCAAATCCATCATGTTTCCCCCGGCCGCGGCCGTGTAGAGGCGATCGTATTTCTCCAGCATCGCCTCCAGGGAGAATCCCGAGCGCACATGCTCCGCGGCAGCCGCCCCCATGCTCGCGAGCCTGTCCGGGGATTCCGCGGCCGCCTGGGCGAGCCCGGCGGCAAGCTGATCCACAGTGGACAGGTCGCCAATCCACCCATGCTCGCCATCGCGCGCCAGTTCACGCACACCGCACGCAGCATTGGCCAGCACCGGGAGTCCGGAGGCCATGCCTTCGAGCACGGCGTTGGGCAGTCCTTCATACGACGAAGCCACCACCAGCGCATCCATCGCCTGATACCAAGGCGCCGGATCTTGCTGAAATCCGGCGCAGAAAATATGCGCACGTGCCGGACTGGATTCGACCCTGTCCAGCACCGCCTGCTTTTCCGAACCTCCATCTCCCACCAAAAGCAGCCTGAGGCGGGGCTGGCTCACGACGGCCTTCTCGAAGGCAGCGATCAGATCCAAGTGCCGTTTGGCCGTGGCGAACCGCGCCACCTTTCCCAGCCAAAATCCGTCCGGGGACAATCCCAAGCGCCTTCGCAAGGCCGCTTTTTCCTCCGCCACGACCGGACGGAAACGCGCGCAGTTGACCCCATTCGGAAGCGTGAACATTTTCCGATGAGTCAGCCCCATCGTCCGCAACTGATCCACCTGCTGCTTGGAAACCGCGAACACGCAGGAAGCCGCAAACCGGTAAAGCAACTTCCGCTGCCACAAGCGTCGCCATTTCACTTCCGAGCCATGCAGAATGATGTGCTCGGAGTGAACCACGCGCGGCCCTCCCAATCCCAGCCTGGCAAGGGCCGCATAGATCAGCCCGCCGAGGTGATGCGTATGGACCACGTCGAACGTCCCCTCGCGCATCACCCGCCGCAGCGCGGCAACATACCGCCATCCGAAACCCGGAGCCTTGCACAACTCCACACGCCTCACCTCCGGTCGGAGGCGCTCTGCGAAAGGCCCCAGTCGGTCGAGACAGCACACCGTCACCGCGAATCGCGCGGGGTCCAACCGGTTGCAAACTTCCACCACGATGTTTTCCATCCCACCGGGATGGAGACTGTCCACGATTTGAAGAAGTCGGATGGGATGGCTCAATGTAAAACGAGGTCTGTCTGTATGCGGTTGCGCGAACGATTCCAATTTTTGCGTGGGACGGCAATGCTGCAAAAAGAGGAATTACACCCGCCGCGCTTTTCAACTCGCGTTCCGCCGGGCATTGTTTTCTCTGCATCTGGAATAACCCATGGTTTCGATCATCATCCCGTGTTTCAACTACTCCCGCTTCCTTCCGGATGCCATTGACTCGGCGCTCGGCCAAGCCGGTCCGAACCTGCCGGTCGAAGTCCTGGTGGTGGACGACGGTTCGACGGACGACACCGCCGCCGTCGCCGCGCGGTATGGCGACCGCATCCGCTACGTGCACCAGGCGAATGCAGGTCTCTCCGCTGCCCGCAACACGGGAATGCGCGAGGCTTCGCACGATCTCGTCGTCTTTCTCGATGCCGACGACATGCTGCCACGCGGATCACTCGCCACCGTACTGGCCGCCCGCGAGCGCGCGACACCGACCCCCGCAGTGCTGGGGGGGCGGACTTTTCCCTTCCATACGGACGCTGTCCCCGTGGGCCCTCTGCCCGGTGAATCGGACATCGTAAGGGCCGTCACAGCCCGCGAATTGGTGGTCAGGAACCGGTTCGATTGCACCGTGCTTGCCAACCGCAAAGTGCTCCTCGGACTCGGGGGATTTGATACGACATTGCGGGCCTCCGAGGATCGGGACATGTGGATCCGGGCGGCTGCCGGGCATCCTGTGGCGATGCACGGTCGTTACGTTTTGCTGAGACGGATGCACGCCGCCAGCATGTCCTGCATCTCGCGGCAGCAGACAGCTTCCATCGAGCGCGTTCTGGAAAAGGCCTTTTCCAATCCAGAGTTGCACCTCACGGATCACGATCGCCGGTTGGCTCGGGCGGTCTGCTGGTATCAGTCCGCGCTGATGCACGCGGAGGCCGGAGAGCACGTGGTGGCTGCACGGCAGATGCTCCGTTCCATTTTTCACTGTCCCCTCGCCTGCCTCAAGGATGCCGCGATTTTGCCGTTCAGCCGAGTTCGGGGACTGGCTGGCATCGTCCTGTCCGCATTTCGAAAAGCGCCCCGCTCCGAATCCGCGAAGAACTGATTCACGGATGAACGTTTCCATGCCATGCAATCCGGATTCTTTTGCACTTGCACTTTGTCTCGAACGTTCGGAATACTTTTAGAAATGATTCCGGAGATTTTCACCCAGTGGGCATAGACCGAGGAGCAGATTCGCCCTGCATGGGCCACGGGAAACATCTGCCACTCTTTCGCCATGGGGCGGACAATGGATCGCGCGGATGCGTTGCGTTCACTGATCCGATCCCCGTTCCATTGGGGCACACCGAGGCAACACCAGTTCCATCCGAAATCTCCACACTTCGCGCTTTCTGCACATGGAGTTAATCCTCGAATCCGGCCGGACTGAACGGCACTACTGGCGCGACCTCTGGCGTTACCGCGAACTTTTTCAAGTGCTCGCCTGGCGGGACGTGGCCGTTCGCTACAAGCAGACCTACATCGGCGTGGCCTGGGCCGTGATCCGCCCGTTCCTCACGATGGTGGTTTTCACGGTCATCTTTGGCAAAGTGGCCAAACTCCCGGCCCCTTCCGCTGTCCCCTACGCCCTGCTCGTTTTCGCGGGGATGCTGCCCTGGCAGTTCTTTGCCACCGCCCTGGGCGAGGCAAGCAACAGCCTGATCGGAAACGCCAATCTAATCAGCAAAGTCTATTTTCCCCGCCTCATCGTGCCCACCGCGACCGTCGTCGTGGCATTGGTGGATCTCCTCATCAGCTTCGTCATCCTTGCCGGCATGATGCTCTGGTATCAGTTCATCCCCGGCTGGCAGTTGCTCCTCCTGCCTGTCTTCGTGCTCCTGGCATTCGTCGCCAGCCTCGGGCCTTCCCTTTGGATCACCGCCCTCAATGTCAAGTATCGCGACTTCCGCTACATCATCCCGTTCCTTGTCCAATTCGGCCTGTACGTGTCCCCCGTCGGCTTCAGCAGCGGCGTCGTGCCGGAAAAATGGCGCCTGCTCTACGCCCTCAACCCCATGGTCGGCGTCATCGATGGCTTCCGCTGGTGCATTCTCGGCGGCCGCGCACCCTTGGACATGACCTCCTTTGGCATCGGCCTCGCGGTCATCGTCTTTTTCCTCTGGCTCGGGATCCGCAAGTTTCGCCAGATGGAGAAAAGTTTCGCCGACCTGATCTGAGGATAGGCCGCCCTTCTCGTACCATCATGAACGTCTCCATCTTCGGTCTCGGTTACGTCGGCGCAGTCACGGCGGGGTGTCTGGCGGATCTTGGCCACACCATCATCGGTGCCGATGTGCAGCAGGCGAAGGTGGACGCGTTCAATGCCGGTGCTTCGCCGATCATCGAGCCGGAGCTGGACGAACTCCTCGCGAAGGCCCGGCGCGAAAACCGTCTGCGGGCGACGACGGATGCGGCGGAGGCCGTGGCCGCATCCGAGGTGAGCATCATTTGCGTGGGCACGCCGTCGCTGGAGTCGGGGCGGTTGAATCTCGACTTCGTGCGTCAAGTGTCGCGGCAGATCGCGGAGGCGATTGCCCGGAAGGCGACACGGCACGTGCTGATCTACCGCAGTACGATGCTGCCGGGGAGCATGCGGGCACTGGTGCGCGAATTTCTCTCCGAACCGCGGATCGCGCAATGGGCGCGGGTTTATTTCTGCCCGGAGTTCCTGCGGGAAGGAACCGCGGTGAACGACTTTCGGGAGCCTTCCCTGTCCGTGATCGGGACGCATGATGGAAACCCGCCGGAAAGTGATGAAGCACTGGTTTTGCTCGGTGGCAAAAACGCCGCTCCCGGAGGCAACGGCCACAGCGTCCTCGGCTGGGAGGGTGCCGAGATGATCAAATATTCCTGCAACTACTTCCACGCCCTCAAGGTGGGGTTTGCAAACGAGATTGGCCGCATGTGCAAGCACCTCGGCGAGGACGGCACCCGGGTGATGGACGTCGTCTGCACCGACACCAAGCTGAACATCTCGCGCTACTATCTGCGTCCCGGAAACCCGTTCGGCGGTTCGTGCCTGCCGAAGGACGTGAGCGCGCTCAAGTCCTTCGCGCGCATGGAGGGCATCAGCCTGCCGCTGCTGGAGAACACGCTCGACACGAACCACGCCCATCTCGACCAGCTCATCAAGCTCGTCACCGGAAAGGACAAGCGGCGCATCGGATTGCTCGGGCTCGCGTTCAAGGCGGATACGGACGATCTGCGCGGCAGCCCGATGGTGGCCCTGGCGGAGACGCTGCTCGGCCGCGGCTACGAGTTGCACATCTACGATCCCCAGCTCCATCTCGCGCGATTGATCGGAGCAAATGCGAATGAGATCGGACGCCGCATGCCGCACCTCGCCTCGTTGATGCGATCGAGTCCGCAGGAGGTGATCGAGAAAAGCGACGTGATCGTGGCCTCGCAGAAATGCTCCGACCCCGATGAATTCAAGGCCGCAGCCCGGGCCGACCAGTTCCTGATCGATGTCAACGGCTGGAGCGTATTGAAGACGCTGCCATGGAAATACGAAGGCGCGTGTTGGTGAAGCACCGGCAACCCTATGAAACGCCCATCCAAGGAATTCCCAGTCCCGCTCGTCCGACTGCTGCCCGGTCAGCGCCAGTCTCCGCCATGTTCCCGGACCTGCTCCCGCATGTTCCCGGAAACCTTGCCCACATGAGCCAGCCGATTATCTCCATCGAGAACCTCGGCAAGCGCTATCGCATCCACCACGAGCGTGCGGAAGGCTACACCACCCTGCGTGACGTCATCACGCGGACGGTGAAGGGTCTGTTCACTTCGAAATCCGGAAACCGAAATTCGCAGTCATCCGACGAAGACTTCTGGGCCCTCAAGGGCGTCTCCTTTGAAGTCCAGCCCGGCGAGGTGGTCGGCATCATCGGCCGCAATGGCGCCGGGAAATCCACACTGCTGAAAATCCTGAGCCGGATCACCGAATCCACCGAGGGCCGCGTGACCCTGCGGGGCCGGGTGGCGAGCCTGCTGGAGGTAGGAACCGGATTTCATCCAGAGCTCACCGGGCGCGAGAACATCTTCCTGAACGGAGCGATCCTCGGAATGACTCGCGCCGAGATCCGGAAAAAATTCGACGAGATCGTCGCCTTTGCCGAGGTCGAGAAATTTCTCGATACGCCGGTCAAGCGCTACTCCAGCGGCATGTATGTGCGGCTGGCTTTCGCGGTCGCGGCGCACTTGGAATCCGACGTCCTCGTCATTGATGAAGTGCTGGCTGTCGGGGATGCGTCGTTCCAGAAAAAGTGCCTCGGCAAGATGCAGGAGGTCGGCGCATCAGGGCGGACCGTGCTTTTCGTCAGCCACAATCTTTCCGCCGTGCAGCGCCTCTGCACGACGGGCGTCTTTCTCGATGCGGGACGCGTCCAGACTTCCGGTCCGATCGCCAGGGTCATCGACGCCTACCAGCGGGCGCTGGAACCGGGTGCAACCCGGGAGGAGAAAAGCAGTGCAGGGAGGCCCTTGAGCATTCTCGATTGGGAAGTCATCGGCGCTCCCGAGGGAGAAAAACACGCCTGCTGGACACGCGACGTCTGCCGGATGCGCGTGCGCATCACGGTGGCGCAGGAATTCGCGGAAGTCTTCTTCGGCTTCGCACTTTGGGATGCGCAGGGCGAACTGATGGTCGCGGGCAGCAGTTACGATGAGGACAAAAAATACATCGAACTCAGCCCCGGCACGCATTGGCTGACCGTCACCGTGCGATTGCCCTTGAAAGCCGGACTGTATCACGTGCAGATGAGCGTGAACACGATGACCAAAGGCCAGATAACGCAGGAGTGGCTGGAGCCAAAACTTCACATTCTCCCCTTGCTCGACACCCACCTGCCGGAGAAATGGCACGGCCTGCTCACGGAGCAGGTCGACTTCGCTCTGGAGTAGTTCGCCTGGAATTTCCGATGCAAATACTCAGATCCATCCGCCAATCGCTTTCCCGTGCATTTCGTCATGCCGAACCGGAAGCGGAAGACAAGGCGCATTACCGCCCCGAGGCGGCGTTTGACCGGCCGTTCTACGAAGAGATCACCCGCAAACGCCTCGAACACCTCGAATCCCTCCAACTGCCGGTCGCGGGGAAAACCGTGATCGACGTCGGCTGCGGCATCGGCAGGCTCGCGGAATATTTCGACCGGAATGGATGCGACGTCACGTGTGTTGATGGCCGGGCCGAAAACATCCAGCAGTTGCGCGAACTTTACCCCGCGCGCAAGGCCGCCGTCGTCGATCTGGAAACCGATGAGGTGTTGCAGCAAGGAACGTTCGACGTCGTGTTCTGCTATGGCCTGCTTTACCATGTCGTGGATGTCCACGGTGTCATCCGCCGCCTCGCGCAACTTTCCCGTGGCATCGCGCTCATCGAAACCTGCATCACGCCTGTTCGCGAAAACCTCCTGCGCCTGATGCGCGAATATCCACAGGATGTGACCCAGGCGCTGGGCAAGTGGGGCAGCCGGCCCAGTCCGTTGTATGTCGAAACATGCCTGCGCCAGAGCGGATTCAAGTATCTCTACTCTCCGAAAACCAAACCCGATCATCCGCAGTTTCAGTATGACTTCGTCGCCACCCTCGCCGATTGGCCGACGGATCGGCTGGTGCGCGACATTTTCATCGCCTCGAGGGAACCGATCCAAAATGAGCTGCTGCTCTTGCGCGAGGATGTCCGCTAAGGACATCGCGATGAACCGGTGAAACTGCGCGCACGGCTCAAATGCTGGCTCTACGGCTCGTGTCCCGGATTTTCCGGGGCGTTTTCCTATTTCGGAACGCGGGTCGCTTTCCCGAAAGGCTCGCACATTTTCGAGAGGGCCTGTGAAACCGGCATCTACGAACGGGACAACTTGAAGCTCATCGCCGCGCTCGTGCGGCCGGGGACCGTTTACATGGATGTGGGTGCAAACATCGGCCTGCTTTCGATTCCGCTGCTCCATTACTTCCCGACCTCCCAAGTCGTGTCCTTTGAACCCTCCCCGAACGCGCTCCCCTACCTTCTGGAGACGCAGCGCCAGAGCGGTTTCGGAGACCGCTGGCGCGTGATCGGAAAGGCAGTCGGGAGCCAGCCGGGACAACTCGAGTTTTTCGCCCATGCTCCGCGCCTCGGCGCGTACGACAGCCTGCGCCAAGTCGGGCGCGCGGGCGATTCCGCAAAACACACCGTGCCGGTGACGACCATTGATTCCGAGTGGGAGGCCCTCGGCAAGCCGGTCGTCTCGGTGATCAAAATCGACGTGGAGGGTGCCGAGATGGGGGCGCTGCAAGGAGCGGCGGCCTGTCTCCGCGCGCATCGTCCGAGCCTCTTGCTCGAATGGAACGCCGAAAATCTTGCGGCGTTTGGCTGCGCCCCGGAAGTGCTCCTGACCTTTGCCCGCGACTCAGGCTACGAGATTTTCAGCCTGCCGGATCTGGCGCTCGTGGATCGTGTGACCGTGCTCCGGCTGAAGATGCTCGCGACCGAGAATTTTCTCCTCGTGGCCAATCCTCCGAGCGGTGATTGGAATGTCCACTACGGAAGCTTCCGCGGGCTGCGCGAGTGAAGGCAGGCACGATTGCAGTCGCCGAACGCCATGCGCTGTCCCTCACTTGCCGAACTGCCACCGCCGCCACCCGATCGCACCGGCTGGCCGTGGACGGAGGAAAGTCCGCCGATCGCCGGGACGCAGCCGCGGCTGACGCTGATCACGCCGAGCTACATGCAGGGAGAATTCATCGAGCAAACCATCCGCTCGGTCCTGCTCCAGGGTTATCCCGATCTCGAATACTTCATCCTCGACGGCGGCAGCACGGACGGAACGCGCGAGATCATTCGCAAATACGAGCCCTGGCTCGCCGGCTGGCGCTGCGAGAAGGACGCAGGGCAGTCAGCGGCGATCAACGAAGGCTGGGAACGAGCGACAGGCGAGGTTCTCGGATGGATCAACAGCGACGACTGGTACCATCCCGGAGCGCTCGCCGCGGTCGGCCGGCGCTTCGCAGCGGAGCCATCTGTGACATGGGTGAGCGGGGCGGTGGATGATGTTGACGGCGCCGGAGTTTTCAAAAAACGACATCCCGCGGCACCCACACCCCTGGCCAGCACGCTGGGGCGCAAAGATTTTGGCTATCACCAGCCGGGCATGTTCTGGCGGAGGGCGCTGGTGGAAAAGGTAGGGCCGTTGGACGGGAAGCTGAATTACGCATTCGACTCGGACTTCTGGGTGAGAAGCCTGCTCGCGGGATTTGAAATGGTCGCGATCCCAGAGCCGGTGGCATGCTTTCGTGAGCACGGAGGGAGCAAGACCTGCGGGTTTTCGCCGCGCGTGATGGAGGAGGATTGGAAACTTTTTGCCCGCTACAGCGCGCAGCTCCCCCCGGAAGAGCGCCGGCAAGCTGCGGCATGGCTGCGTGCTTATGAGGCGGACTATCTCGTCGCCGTAGCCTACACGCTGCTCCGAGCCGGCGGGCGCGGACAGGCGCTGGGCTATCTGCTTCGCAAGGTCTCGCTCGCGCCTCTGGTCCGGCCACGGCGCGCGTGGCTGGGAGCCTTTCTCAGGATCCTCGTGACAGGCAGTCCGCCGGCCGGGCTCACGAGCTGAGGCGAAGGACACGATTGCGTGTCAGCCTTGTGCAAAAAACTCAAAGGCGCGGCGGTGAAAAAACTTGTGAATCACTGGCGGCCCGTGAAATCTGCGTTTTGTGGGTGCGCTCCGTTTATTGCTCTCGTTGACGGTGTTGATCGACCACGCTGGTCCCGGCTTCAGCCTGCATCGTTTCACGCTGCCCGGCTCGATTGCCGTGCAGTCGTTTTACATTATCTCCGGTTTTTACATGGCGCTGGTGCTGCACCGGAAATACAACTTCCCCGGCGCGACGCGTCTGTTTTATCAGCAACGTTACCTTCGGCTGGCACCCATTTACTGGGTGACGTTGCTCACCACCTCGACAACGATGTGGAAATATCCACGTGCTCGACTTTCTACCGCAGGGCATTGCTGGGGCCGTTTCCGCCGTGGTTCCGGCAGCTAGGGATGTGCGACGTCCCCATGCGCGCGCTGCTGGCCCAGAAAGGCGACATCGGCTTTTTGGATGAAGTCATGGGCGTGTATCGAATTCACGCGGGTGGCATCTGGTCGGTGGGCCAGATGGTGTGGGCGTCCCCGGTCCTCGAGGTACGGTCGAAGATGTTGCTGGAGATTTATGAGCATCTCCAAGCGCATCTCGCGGGGGCCTGCAACCTTCCTGTGCGGAGACGCATCGCGGAAGCCTGCTTCGACCTAGTCTTCTGCCGGAAGGAACAGGGAGACCTGGCAGGCATGCGGAAGTATTTGCTCCGGGCGTGGAAGGAGAGAATCTTCCCGCCAGGGTTGTCCAAAGTGGCAATAGCCAAGACCGTGGCGCTGGCTTTCATTCCAGGGCTCTTCGCTCTTCGCCGCAGATTTCTGGCCCGTTCGGCATGAATTGTCCTGCGTCGCATGGAACGCATCGCGATTCACCGGCGGCAATCGAATTTTCTCGCACGGGTTCCGCAATGCAGATACCCGCTTGCTGCGATGAGTTCCAAAGCTCCCCAGATCAAAATGTCCAGCCGGTCGATGCGGTGCCGCGTCCCGGCAGGGGCGGGGCTTCCGCGCAATCGGGTTCGGAATCAGGAAAGGTGAGAATCTTGTGACTGAGCTGTTCGCCGCAATTTTATTCCTGTTTCTCTACTACATCCGTCCGCAGGACTGGATTCCCTCGATGGCGGGCTTCAACATGATGCGACCGATGGTGGTGCTCTGGCTGATTGCCATGCATTCCAACCGCCGGCGGACCGAGCCCCGGAGAGTCCTTGTGACGCCCCATGACTGGCTGATGCTGATCTACTTCGGTTACGTGGTCTGGACTGCGCCGGACGCCAAGGATGCTTTCATGGGCTTCTTCCCGCTGGTGGTTTTCTACGCTTTCACGGTGCAGTCACTGGAAAATTGGGAAGACTTGCTGGTTTACCTCAAGGGCTGGAACGCGATGCTGCTGGGCATTGCAGTCATCGCTCTGGCGAGTCTTTACGGCTTCGATTTCACCGGTGCGGTGGATATGACGGCCGCAAACAAGGGTCGCCTCTGCATCGGCACCTGGCTGCACGACAATCCGAACGCGCTCGGGCACTCGGTCATCCTCGCGCTTCCGCTGAGCTATCTGCTCTATTTCTGGAGGGGCGGTCTCACGGGGCGTTTCGTGATCTTTCCCGCTCACGCCGCCATTGCTGTCTTTTGCACCTACAAGACCGAGTCAAAGGGAGCCTTTCTCGTGGGGGGCGCGTTGTTCGTGCTGATTTTTGTCTTCGGTCGTCCATTGGTCGTGCGCCTCTTTATTCTGGCTCTCGCCGCCACCGTCGGTATTTCCGCACTGTCAATGCTGCCGCGCATGTCCGAAATGGGCAACCTGCGGGCCGATGAAGGGGTGCAGGGTCGGCTGATGGCCTGGGAGGCTGCCCGCACATCGGTGAAAACCCACGCTGCGGGGGTCGGGTGGAAACAATTCAGAACGACTATCACATGGAACGGCGTGACCGAGGAAGCGAAGACGCATTGCGCCTACGTCCAGGTGACGGCGGACCTTGGAATTTACGGGCTGGCGATTTTTCTCGGTGGGATGTGGGTGGCCCTTCGTTCCACTGTCACGGCGTATCGTTTCACAAAGGACACAGACTTGCACGAACGGTGTCGCCGCGCCCTGATGTTGATCGTTTCCTCTTATGCCATCTCGGGCTGGATGATTAACCGGCAATATCATACGGAATACATGCTGATGATCGCCCTGGCAGGAGCCACCCATCGGCTGGTTTTACGCGCACAATCGGAGGAAATCGCGAAAACTGAATCAACAGACATCGCCGATCAGGAGCAACCGGAAGAACCGGTTACAACTCGCGCCGCGCAGATGGTGCAGGAGCAAACTGTTACCCAGTTGCAGCAGTCGGGTGAAGAGCAGAGTAACCCTCTTCAATATCAGGGTCAACTGTGGACACAACTGGGCCTTCTGGATGTCGCAGCCTGCGCAGGACTGGCCTGGGGCGTGCTGTTCGTTTGGGACTTTATTCTCGCTAACCTATAGGCGCCGAAGAAAACTCCGCCCGAGAGGCGAGATGCACCTCAGGCTTCAAAACTTTATCGCTTTCCTGCCATGCCGTGATGTCAAGCCTTCGGTTTGTCAGACCCATGCCCTGCCTCAAGCACCAATGGGACCCCATCGTTCCAATTTGTGTCGTAGTAGTTCGAGGAATAATAGTAGTAACTATAGCTATTGTATCGCCTCGAGAAGTCCACCCGGTTCAACACAAATCCATAAACGTGGGCACCCAATTTCTGGAGGGTCTTGAAGGCTTCCATGACATCCTTTCGCTCTGTTTTACGTGCTCTGATCACAAGCACTACGCCCTCGGAGTATTTTTGTAGGAACGCTGTCTCGCTCAAGCCCAGAACAGGGGGAGTGTCCATGATGATCCGGTCGAACTTTTTCCTCAGTTCCTGAACGACTTTTTCGAAGGAAGCGTTGTTCAGCATTTCGGTGGTTCCCGCCACGACAGACCCCCGCGTCACCACCCACAAGTTATCGGCTTTTGTTTTTTGCAAGCACTCATCCAATGTCGCCTTGCCCGTAAACAGGTCGGTCAGACCTGGGAAGTTAGGCATGTCGGTTACACCATGGACGCGGCCGCGGCGCAGATCACAGTCCACCACCACAGTGCGGTCTCCCTGGGAAGCAAAAGCCCAGCCGATATTGCAGGACATCGTGGTCTTGCCTTCACCGGGACGGGCGCTGGTCACCATGATAACGTGCGGAGCTCCCCTTGGGCTGGTGTTGAGGACGATGGCACTGCGGATCAGGCGGAAATTCTCCAGGAGTGCATTGGGCACCCGCGACCCAATTACCGGAGAGCGGTTGATTTCGTTCAATAACGCTGGATCCGTGAGCGGGATCAGCCCAATGCCAAAAATATTCATCCTGGATTCAAATTCATTGAGGTCAATGATGGAGTTGTCCAGTTTCATCAGCATGAAGGGAAAGCCCAAGGCGAGCCCCATGCCAAGCAAGAGCCCAAGGGTGCCACTCTTGGACTTGCTGGGCGAAACGGGAATCTCATCCCGCATGTTGAGGAACCCGCGCAGCTCCATCCGCACAAGTTTGTCTTCCACGCTCATCTGCATGGTTTCCAAGGACTTGGCCAGACTCTCGTAAGCCTTGTCCCAAGCAAGCTGGCCCTGCTGTGCGAGACTGTAACCCGTCTTCTTTTCGTCATAGGCCTTGGTGGCCGCATGGTAGGCGGGCAGCTTGATTTCCAGATCCTTCAGTTCCTGCTGCAAGCGTAACAATTCCAAAGCGAATGCCTTTTTGGCCACTTCCAGTTCCAGCCCCAAAGCCGCTTCCACTACCTTTAATTCCTCCCGCAATGTGCGCATCTGCTGATGCTCTGCCAGGAATTTTGAGCTGTTCAGCCGCTCGAGTTCCTCAAGCTGACGTTTTTTCTTTTCCAACTCCTTCCAAGGTGCCAGCCCCTCTACCATCTCTGGCTGGACTACGACTTGGGTAATCGCGGCTCCGCGGGCACCTGGCGGCGGAGCGCCTGGAGCCTGGAAAATGACCGGGGATTGGATTTGGGTGCCATCCGACCGTACCAGTCGTCCGGTGGTCATTTTGTCCTTTGAGTCTGCCTCCAAACTCGTCAGCAGCGAAAGCTGGCCAACCGTTCCCAATGACTGGCCCTGAACTTCCAGAGTCTTCTGGATTCGATCCATGTCCTGCATCCGGTATTTCACGCGAACCATCCGCACCGGCACTTCGCTGAGCCGTTCGAGTTCTATTTGCGCCGTGGCGAGCGCACTCTCTTCCTCGAATTTCAGGCGCGAATCCAGTTGAGCCAAGACCCGGTTCCGCATCGCTTTCAACTCTTCCATGTAGCGCTGCACCGCAGTTTCCCTGAATTCGCGGCGCCGTTTCGCCTGAACTTCGCCCCAACTCTCGATCAGCACGGTGGCGAATTCCCGTGCAGCCTTAGGATTAAAGGTCTCCACCGCGATCTGCATCAGATCGCTATTCAAGAACTCGACGTTGACACCCCACACGACATTTGCCTTAAAATGGGGGTACGTGGTTTTTTCCGTGGCCATCCCAAGACGCTTGCCCGCTTCAAGAAGCATATAAGGAGCATTAAGCGTATTTGCCAACTCTCGGTTCACCAGATAACCACCGCCTCTGCCGCTGGCCGCCACTTCCGTGGTATTCATGTATTGGTAAACTCTGACGAGGGCGGTGGAAGAGTAGGAGGGGCGGGTGAAAACATAGGAGACGATCCCCGCCAGCAGGCCAAGCATGAGCAGAATGACCATCAGCATCCAGTACTCCTCATACCCGAGCACGAACCGGACCACGGTCGAGGCATCCGTCTTGTCTTTCGGTTTCTGAGAATCCCGGTGCTTTGTCATGTTGGGGTTGATCAAAATCCGATCACCTTTTCGGGCACATGAATAATATCGCCATCTGCGACGGGCACATCGTCCACTTTGCCATCGCGAATCGGTCGCAGGTCAATGACGGTCCTCTGTCGCCTCCCGCTGGCGTCAACCCGGAGCAACTCCACACGGCTGACATTGCCGAACCTGCCCGAACCGCCGGTCACCAGAAGCACTTCGTAAACACCCAAGCGGCGTCCTGCCAGGACCGGTACGTTATGAACTCCGGGACTGGGAACGCTGCCGGTGAGGTAAACGGTCAACTGTGGCGCGCCTGCCTGCGTCTCCCGGTTGCTCTTGGGGGCAGAATTGCGCTCTACGGTAATTTTGGCATGTTTCAGTTGCTTCTGCTCAAGAACCTCCTGGATGCGCGTCTCGGCTGCGGCAGGGTCAATTCCTTGAACGGGGATCCGTCCGATTTTTGGAATCAAAATATAGCCTCCTTCCCGCACCACGTATTGACCGTTGAACGACGCATCCTCATCCACGTAAAGTTCCAAGGTGTCTCCGGGCCGAAAAGACGCAGTCGGTCCGGTCGGCTGCTTGGCAGACGTACGCACCGCGGGGGGCAACCTACCCGTCTCCTTGGGCGCACAACCCGCCCCGGCTGCCACAACCGCGAGGCACCAGAGGCTGATGATGTGTCGTTTCATGAAATAAAATGAACGGAGATACCGCGATGAGTTTTCGCAGGTTAGATTGCGCATAAAATCCTTGTGAATTGCGGCCGGTGGCTCGCCGAACCACCGCTCCCAGTAAACGAACCTCGGGACGGGATCATTAAAATACGTGGCGGAGCGAGAATCCGACGGTGTCCTCATGGTATCCGACCCCCCGCCCGGAGTCATCCTGATGCTGGTAGAACACGGTCCCGCTGAGCCTCCGTCCAAAATACTGGGTCAGGCTGGCCCGGTAGATCCACTGATCGCTGATTTGACCGGGAGCCGAGTCGAAGAATTTTTGATGGAACACCGACGCTTGAAGCTGAGTCGTCTCCCTCAGTCGGGTCGACAGTTGGGATCCGGCCTGCAGAGTTCTGGTCTCCCCCCCGGTAAGCAGATCGACCTGACGCTGGTCATACTGGACGAATGCCCTCAGCCAGGATCGCCGGTTAAGCTGGTATGTAAATCCATAGTTGATGTAGTCCGAGAGCACGGTCTTGCTGAATAAGGAGTTAGTGAAGATCCATTGCCCAAAGGACAGCGATTGCGAGAAATTGGCGTTCATCGTGTGCTGAAAATTCAAATTCCATAAGTAGTCTTGCGAGCGCGTAGCGTCTGCACCGGTGTAAAACAGAAGGCCTGCGTTCCCTACCACGGTCATGTTATCGGTCAGGTGCCCGCTGAAGCCCGTAACGGCTTGATGGATAAGAAAGTCTGAGGCCTGCCAAATCCCATCCGGATCAGAGACGCGGTAGTAGGCGTAGGGCCTGAATGGGATGTTGGCACCGACATATCCCAACCGGATCTCGGCGGTGTCCTGCGCCCCGGCATGGGTGAAGTTAAAAGACTGCCAAAAATCGGTGTGGTCTGCAGAAACTCTCAACAGCCAGTTGCCGTCGAATACGGGACGCTTTGCGGAGGCTCCGACGGAATTTCTCCAGAAAACAAAAGCCTCCGTGAAGACATTTTGTCCCCCTCCTGCAAACGGGATGCCGAACACGTAACGGCCGACCTGATCGGACCCCGCCTCTGTTTGTCGGAAATAGGCGCCCAGCCCGCTGTTAGCATCGAAGCGTTCGTACAACGACACGTCCCACTCGCCGAAGTGATTCGCGTAAAGCAGTGAGAGTCCCGCTACGGGCCCGCCACTGCCGTAACCCGTATCGAAAGCCCAGCGGTTCACAAAAGGCAAATAAACAATCGAGCCACCAGCGGCGATGTAGAGGGTATCGGTCAAACGGCCAACCACCCGGAATCCGGTCTGCACATAAGCCGCCCAACCGGGTTTGGCAAACCCCGCGGTAAGGCTGGGTGAGCCACGATAATCTGTCCACAGCATTCCGGCCTCGATGGAAGTAATATCGAAGTAGATCGGCCCCAACTTGAGCATGGATCTGCTGGGATCGAAATTGGAAGTTGCGAATCCGGAGTCAATCCCCAAAGACATCGAAAGATTCCGCTCGCGACCGTCTTGCGTGGTCGAAGCACTCCTCGCATACGTGTAGCCCAAGAACTGATCGAGCTGGCTAAAAGCCTCCGGATGGCTCTGGTAAAAATTCGGCCCGGGCACGTCGGGAGCGTCGCGCATCACCGACCGTCCATAGGTGTTCGACCTCCCAACGGGGTCCGAAACTCCGATCTTTACCGGGGTCAACGCATCCAAGGTGGACGCAACGGACGCTGCCCAGAATGCCGGTTTACCGCCAGTCGCCCGGGCTTCCGCTGTCGAAGTGAGCCCGACGCTTCCCGCGCGAAATCCCACTTTTCCATCCTTGGATGAGGTCTTCGCAACTGCGGCGGGCCGGAGCGAAGATGCGACGTCAGGGACTTCCGGAGCCTGTCTGCCAGCGTTTTCTTCCAAGCCCCCGCCAGCGGTGGCAAAAAGCTCCCGCGGTTTCTGACCTTCGAGGCCTTGAGAAGCGGAATGCGTCACCCATGAAAACCCGCCAATCGCGATGACACGGCATGCGCGAGCAAGCCAATCCACGGAGGAATGGCACCTGCGGAGGATGTGCCGTGACTGAGCAGGTTCCATGGTGGCTGATAAGGGACTCGCTGGCCGCGTGACACGTTCTCCAGAAGAACGGACTGGCATTTCTGAATAAAAATTCGAGAGACGACCGTCGCAGCGATATCTGCCGGCAACCGGCGAATCTCCACTGTGCCTGCAAGTGCCGCGAAGAATGGTCCGCCCTAACGGTGCCAGATTACTTGGATTTTTGTCCATAATTTTGTTTGTTTTCTGAGTTGAGGATACTGCCAACAGCCGGGCGGTCATTACGCCACGAAACCGAAGGTTTGCGTTCACCGAGGTCTTCCATGTCTACGTGGACGGCTGGTCTAGCGCATATTTTGGCCCCGACTTCAAGCGTTGGAGAGCTTCTTTGTCAACAGTCGCGATGCAGCGCACGCAATAAACGGCGATTCCCACGGCGGGAAAAAGAACAGCAAGAGCGCACCAGGCAACTTTGACGGATGGCGCGCTATTCCGGGAGATGATGCTGACCATCGTAAGGACTAGCAGAACGGCGTACACCAACCCCAACGCGATCAGAACCTCGTTACTGGCGGTCTGCGCTTTCAACTGAATGAAATTCGTGATGATTGTTCTGATAGTATTTTCCTCCGAAGGGCGATGATGTCTTTCGTTTCTGGGCACCAGACTGATTTGAAAGACCAGCACCGTTTTGAAAAGAATTCTCAAAAAGCACCCCGCCAGTCAATTTGAAATTTCTTTTTTTTTCGGCGACGGTTCAAAACTGGATTTCTTGCCGGAGCAAAACCAGACAGTGATTACAGAATAAACCTAAATCCGGCGATGGGATGTCGCGCAAAGGACGCAAAAGCGCAAAGAAGAAGCAGATGCAGACAAGCAGGCATTCACCCGCCGGGTGAGTGTGAACCAATGCGCATCCCTTTGCGTCTCTGCGCCTTTGCGCGACATCCGCTCCTCCCTTCGCCGGATTTAGGATAAAATCGGCGAGAATGGGGGGGGGGGGCAGATGTCCATTGGAGGATGTTCGAGAACCCAAAAGCGGAGATTGGGCTGGTGGAGGAGGGTGACGGACTTGCGGAGGGTCGCGGAGATTTCGAAGTTTTGGCCTTCGAAGTCGATGGTGTGGTCGTTGTTCACGCGGCGGAGGGAACGAAGCGAGATAGCCAAAGGGCGGAGCAGTTGCCCGAAGGGCAGCGCCGGAGGACGCTGGCAATTCGCCGACGCGCGCGCGGCGGAAGCGCCGGTGGACGCGAGGCTTGCGCTGTGAGGTGGGCACGAGGTGGGCGTAGTGTGCCTTGACGTGGGCCTCAACCGATGAGCGGGCGCGGACCAGGCCACAGAGCCGATCGAGTTCGTCGGCGACCAACTGGTAGTTGGGCGGGTTCTGGAGCGGCAGGGCCTCCTCCAGAAAGGTTTTGCTCTCCGGTGGCCGGTCGCCGCGCCGGTCGCCACCACTGGCCATCGGCTCGTAGCCGTCGCGCAGCCTCAGGAAAGCGCTCCGGAGCTGATAGAGCCGGGCACGGCTCACGCCCAGATGCCAGGCGGCGGTTGCGGCGTCGAGCGACCCCGAGTTGAAGTCACTCAGGACACCACGGACAAACTCGGCGGGCTGGCGGTGGACAAGCTGCTTTTTTTCATAGCGGGCACCATCGCCGCGCCCGCCGATCCGCGGCAACGCCCGATGAGGGCCCGCAGGGCTGCCTGGCCGCAGCCCTCAAAAATGCCCCTTCAGCCCCTTCAGATTCCAGTTTTGTTCCGTCTCCGTCTAGTGCTCTGTCCGTCGTGATTTGATGGTTTCTGAAAGTTCTCAGTTCTCAGTTCTCAGACAAGGCGCGCGATTTTTTCTGAGCACTGAGCACTGAGCACTGCGTCCAAATGCCATCAATCCACGACTGACAGACCACTAGTTTTGTTCCGGCCCCGACACCATTGCGCCTGAAAAGGCGTCTGGATTGGCGTGTTTTGTTTCTTGCATCAGCAGGTCCGTGGGATACTTCTGCAACTCATGTTCCGCATCACGTATTCCCGCACCCGGTCAGCGTTCACACTGCTGGAATCGGTCCTCATGCTCGTAACCCTCTCCATCTGGTGCGTTGCGACCTTTGCGGTCGTGAAAGCCAAAATAAGGAATTCTGCGCCGACTCCGGCGGCCGCGCGTCCCGAAGTGGTTCCGTCGAAATCTCCCACCCGGGAAAATCCTCCGACAGACACCTCGGGTAAGACACCGGACGACGGAATCCGGAAGGCAAAATCCGAAACGCAGAGCAACTGAGCCACGGCGATCGGCTTCAGCGATGCGAGATTCACGCCCCGATAGCAGTGCTGCGCCCGCGCAAGTGGATCCCGATGGGTTCCGGCTGAGACTCCGACGCATGGCCCGCAGGATCACCGGTGGATTGATTCTTGCCTATCTGATCTTCCTCGCCTGCGTGTGGGCGGGCACGCGCCTCGTGGGGGAGCGCAATCTGACGACCGCCTTTCTGCTCTACCTGCCGCCTGGAGTTTGGGTCCTGCCAGCCGTGTTTCTGGCTCCGCTGGGGCTGCGATTTCACCGGAAGGGATTTTGCGCGATGTGCGGCTTCTTTTGTCTGGCGATCTGGTTTTGGGCGGGCTACCGGCCGGGACTATTGCGAGCGGCGGGAACATCCTCGGATTCGCCCGATGTGCTGACGGTCCTCACCTACAATTTCGGCCAGAATTCAGGAACCAGCTTCCAGCCTTTCAAGAACGCGACACGCCCGGATTTGATCGTGATGCAGGAAGCTGCGGGAAGAGCTGACGGATACCTCCGCGCTCCGGGCTATTCCGAATTTGGCCACGGTCTCAGCATCGGCGAATTCACGCTGCTCAGCCGCTTTCCAATCAAGGAAAGCTCCCTCCTCCCCGCTTGCGACGCATCTCGCAATGCCCCGGCAGCCCGCTTCGTGATCGACTGGAATGGCCGGCAGATCTCCGTTTATGCGGTCCACCTGATGACGCCGCGCGGTGCCCTGGGTTCCTACATGAGGGGGGCATTTCTTTTGGGGATCATCGGACTGCCGGGCACGCCTTGGGCGGAGAAACGCAGGCACTACCAAAGTTTCTGGGACATGCAGTTTGCCGAAGCGGGGACGATCTTGCGCACCGTGGCAGGCGATACCAATCCCTGCCTGCTGGCGGGCGACTTTAATGCCCCAAGTCCGGGGCAGATCCACAGCACGATGACAAACCAGTTTGGGGATGCTCACGCCGCGGTGGGGCGCGGTTTTGGTTTCACCTTTCCGGGCAGGACCCGCAACCCGCTCAGTCTGGGAGGGCCGTGGCTGAGGATTGACTACGTGTTCTTCGACCGGCAATGGAAAGCTGTCGAGTGCGTGACCGAAAAAAACAGGACATCGCAGCACCGGGCAGTGATGGCGAAGCTGCGTTTCCTGCCCGGCATCCCCGCGCAACCAGCAGGCGGTTGAAATTACGGAAGTCACCTCTGCGCCACCATCGCCACGGAAGCAAACAGGCGTGAGGTCAATGCCCGGCGGATGCGGAACGGCAGCAACCCCGCAAGCAATTCCAACAAATCGTTGGCCATGTTCAGAACGCGGCTGGAAAGCGGCTTCCCGAATCGGAAAGCGCGGATCCGGGTGAACCCGTGCCGCGCCAGCAGGCGCCGCATTCCATTGCTGGTCCATTCCTGGAAGTGAAAGCAGACCAGTTCATCGCCAAAGTATCGCGACACATCATGCGGCCCGGAGTACCGATGCGGCGTGTCAAACACATAGACGCCGCCGGGCTTCAGCAATCGCCGAACCATCGTGAAGTGGCCGTCCACGTCGTCCGGATGCAGGTGTTCGAGGAACTGGTAGCTGAAGATGACATCGGCGGTGGCATCGGGAACGGGAAGTTCGTAGCCGTCATAGACGATCAGTTCCAAGTTGGGAGGCGATGTTTCACCCGGCGTGCGTTGATCGGAGATATCGGCTCCGATCGCACGGCGCACTTGGGGCGCGACGGCCGATGCGAGTCTGCAATCGCCGGGCGCGAATTCCAGGAAGACCGTGTCCGGCTTCAGAAACGGGCGCAGGAGACGAAGTTGTGACAGCACTTTCCGCCTGATGTATTCCGGCGCTTCGCGCCGGCTCAGGCGAGGATGATCCGGGACGCGCTCGAAGAGTTCGCCGTAAAGCGTGGCGAAGAGCGCCGGGCGTTCAGCACGCGTCGAGTTTCGCAGACGGACCGCCAGTTCCCGCTCCACCTCGTAGTGCCGGCGGATAGTATCGGAAGAGCGAGGAGGTTCAGAAGCCATGGACAGGGAATTCTTTTGCGTTCAGTCGGATTTTTGCAACGGCGTGCAGGATCAAAATACCTCTGGCATCCCGCGACCTCAGGGCACGTTTCGAGGAGCCGCAAGCTAAATTATTCAGCGAAGAACCTCCACGCCCATCCGCTTCCCCATCGCCACGGGAGACGCATTTCATCTGACGCTCGCACGGCCACGGCAACCGCTTCCAGCGCTCCGGCCCCGACAACGCGTGATGATTGATCTGCACGCGAGTCATCATGCCGGAACACCGGTTGGCATCTTCGATACGCTCTCGCACAAGGCAATGAATCTGGACGCAGCCGCCTGCCAGCCAAACTCACGGACCGTCCGTTCGCGCGCGTGCTGCGCCAGCCTGTGCGCCAGTCCGGGATTCTGCAGGAGTTCGGTGACGGAATCGGCAAACGCTCCGACCGTGTCGGCGATTTGCAGATCCTCTCCCGCCACGAGGGGGAGGCCCTCGGCGCCGATGGTCGTGGAAACCACGGCCACCCCCATGGCCATGCATTCGAAAATCTTGATCCGGGTTCCTCCGCCGGACAGCAACGGCACCACGATGAGGTTGCATCCGTGAACATGCGGTTGCACGTCATCTACCGTGCCGGTGACCTCGATCCCGGACTCCGCTGTCGCGAGTGCCCGAATCGAAGGCGGAGGATTCCGGCCGATGATCTTGAACCTCGTCCCCGGCACCCGTTGCCGCACGAGGGGCAGAACCTCACGGACGAACCAGAGGACTCCCTCGATGTTCGGCATCCAGTCCATCGCGCCGAGGAATCCGACGGTGGGTGCCAGTTCCGGAGCGAGGGGTGGTGCCGGCTTGAAAGCTCCCGAATCAACGCCGGTCGGAACGTGTCCGAGGACGTTGGTGAGCCCATACTCCGAGCGGGCGAGTTCCGCGTCCTCGGGAGACACGGTCACGACTCCGTCAAATATGGAGGAAAGACGCGCTTCCCACTGATGCATCCGGCGGTGCTGCCGCCGGAAAAACCATCGCCCGCCGGGTGACGAGCGCCCTGCGGCTAGACGCTGCCAGATCAGTGCCTCGACATTGTGCTGGAACAGCACCACCGGGCAGGCGAAATCCACATCCACAAAATTCAAGGCAGGCGCGAGGAAGTCGCAGACAATGAGATCGAAATTTTGTGTTTTCGAAAGCTCACGGAGTTTTTTCCGGAACGCAGATGCTGCATATCTTTGAAGTGCGTACGGGCGCGTGGTGGCGATGAAGGTCCATGCAAGCTCGAACCAGAATCCGGGGCTTCCCTTGCGGGTGATTGGCGCACGAAACCAGATTTTTTCCGCGGCGTAAGGGTCCGATTCTTCGCGCTCGTCCAACGGTTCATCGCCCGGCAGGAGCGAGAGGTACACCACGTCGTGGAGCCTGCTGATTTCCGTGAGCATGGCGTGCGTGCGAAGCTTGCCGCCCGAGTCGAGGGGCAGAAGAGCGCCGATTTTTACCCACAAGATTCGCACAGATTCAGAACAGGGTTGGGTGGTTTGCTTTCATCTCCAGCATCAAAACCATCGCTTCCTCACGGTCTCGGCTGCACGGCCTCCGGTTGAGGCCCGGTCGTGCGCAGCTTCCAGAGCTTGAGCGGGTCACGGCGGACGCGCAGGTACGCCAGCGGTGCGCACGCGCAACTCCACTGCAACAATAGAAAGCCGGCCGGCACCGTGACCCAGCGCGAACGCCAGCCGGGGAACACGCAGCCGAGGATTCCCAGAAGGTAGCAGAGCGCCTGGAGCCCGAGCAGCGACCAGATGAAGGGTGACTTGGGTGCGACGAAGGACAGAATCGCGATGCTCCCGAGCAACCACGGCACGGTCAAGCGCGCATATTTGTGGGAGAGCAACTGCCACCAGAGCCGGTTGTGCCACGGCAGGAGCCAGCGCGGATGCTGCTCGAGCATCTGAAAATTGCCCACCAGCGTGCGCAGCTTGCGGCCCTTCTCCCTGGCCGGTTCGAGATTCTGGGGATCAAATGCCACCGCCCGCGGCTCATAGGCGATCCGCCGGCCTTGAAGGGCGATTTGCATGGGGATCACCACATCATCGAGGATCGTCCCCGGCGGGAGTTCGGTGAACAGTTCCCTGCGGATCGCGTAGATCGCCCCCGTGCAGCCGATCACCGAATCAAAACGCGCTTCCCATTCCCGCAGTTTCCGCTCGATGCGCCAATAAAGATCGACTCCCCGCCCGCCGCCCGCGCCCGATGCAGAGATTTCCAGCAGACCGCTCACCGCGCCCACTGCGGGATCCCGGAATGCTTCCGCCAGTTTTTTCAGAGCTCCGGGGTCAAAGGTCTGCCGCATGTCGGCAAAGACGATGATCGGGTGGCTGGCACTTTTCACCGCATCATTGATCGCCGCCCACTTGCCGCGTTGCTCCGCACAACTCAGCACGCGGACACCTGCGATGCCGGACTGCGCGGCCCGCGCCGCGGTGTCGTCCTCGCATCCATCGCAAAACACCAAAATCTCGCGGGCTCCTTCCCATTGGCACGCGGCCAGATTCCGCAACCGCTGCTCGATCTCCTTCGCCCCGTTGTGAACACAAAGCACGATGGTCACGGCCTCCGGCAGCGGAAGTGCGGCATCCGGCCTGCGCGGAAAAAAGCGCGCCAGCAGCCACATCACGCAAGCGTAGCCGACCTGTGTGTAAAACACGGCGAGAAGGCATGCGACAAGCAGCAGGGTCATCGAAAGTTTGGAACGAAAAAATTGGAACTTGAGCGGGTCTGTCGTGGCGGTTCGCGGGCGGGCCGCTGGCCATAGCACGACCGCCCGCAAAACACATCCTTTAGTTGCACTTCCGCAGTTCAATGCCGCAAACCGTGGACGAGCCAATGGCATCTTCCGCGGCGGAGCGCTCGCAGCACCGGGTTCGAAACTGGGACGCACGTGCCAGCGTTTCGAAATTGCTTGGACAGCTTCACTCTGCCCCGCTACACAAAACCTCCACCTTCTCCACGGCCATCACACAAATACCGCTCTCACTTAGCTTCGTCTTTCCCTGCCTCAACGAGGAAGCCACTTTGGAGAAAGTCGTCCGTCAGGCTCGCGCATCGCTGGATACATTGGGCGTGCCCTCCGAGGTTGTCGTGGCGGACAACGGCAGCACCGACCGATCGATTCACATCGCGCAAAGTCTGGGGTGCCGCGTGGTGAATGTCCCTGTTCGCGGATACGGCGCGGCTTTGCGCGCGGGCATCGAGGCGGCGCACGGTGAGTATGTCGCATTCGCGGACTCCGACGGCACCTACCTCTACGAGCATGCTGCCCCCCTTTACCTGAAGGCACGGGAACACGACGCCGACATGGCCATCGCCTCGCGACTCAACGGCACCATCGAGCCAGGGGCGATGCCGCCATTGCATCGCTGGCTTGGCACACCGGTTCTCACCACTCTGATCAATAAACTCTTCCGCGGAAAACTCATCGACTGCAATTCCGGTTTTCGCTGCGTGCGCAAGTCCTCCTATCAGCGGTGGGATATCCGTTCAGACGGAATGGAGTTCGCTTCCGAATTGCTGATCAAGGCGCTCAAGGATCACTCGCGGATTGTGGACATGCCGTCCGGCCTGCGCCGTGGACCCGAGGGGCGGGTGGCCCACCTTCGCACATGGCGTGACGGCATGAGGCACCTCTTGTTCATCTTCTCGGAGAAGCCGGCTTTGTTCGAATGGCTCGGGCTGCTGCTGGTCGTGCCTGCCACTTTGCTTCAAATCCTGGCTGTCGTCACGGGGCCCGTGGCGCTCGGAAAATTCCACATTTTTGACATTCACTCCCAGGTCATTCTGCTTATGGCGGGGATTATCGGAACGCAGTTTTACGCCTTCGCCTGCAGCCTCTACTTGAGCACCAAAGACCGGTCGTTGAGGCTCACGCGCGCGCTGATTGCCATGGACGAAGGGGTCCTGTTTTTTGTGCTGCTGAGCGTCCTGGTGGGCTGCTCGGGCGTTGTAGCCCTGCTGGTGGCGATTTGGGCGAAGTCGGGGTTCGCAGGCCTTCATCAAAGCAACCGCTTCCTTGCTGCCGTACACCTCCTCGGCGTGACCCTGATGGGTGCCATCGGCCTGCTCTCGATGCAGACTTTGAAGAAGGCGAAAAAATAAGTTCGCCACCGCACCGGGAACTCACTGTGGCGGCGCCACTGCATCCGTGACCGGATCCCGCGGGAACAACAAAGCCAGATAGTTTCTCGCGCAGGCTTCCCACGAAAACGCGAGCGCCATTTGCCGGAGGGACTTCTCATCCGGAGGATGATCCAGCGCATCGAGGAGAGCAGCAGCGAAGCGTTCCGGGTCACGTTGTTTCACCAGAAAACGTCGCGACATCAGCGGTTCGACGATCTCGGAGATACCGCCCACGTCTGTGCTTACCATGGGCCGGCCTGATGAGATGGATTCGAAAAGCACGTTGGGAACACCCTCATTATGGCTGGCGAGGCACACCGCATCTGCCGCCTGCATCCAGCGCGCAACCGCGGTGGGTGGCTGCCTCCCCACGAAGATCACATTTTCCGAAACGCCCAACTCCGCCGCCTGCTGCCGCAAGGCCGGTTCGAGCGGTCCTCCACCAATCAGCGCGAGCCTCGTGGGCACCCTCGATTGCGCTCGCACGAGGGCAAAGGAACTCAGGAGAAGGTCAATGCCTTTGACGGGCAGAAAGTTTCCCACAAAAAGCAACAGCCTCCCCTCCCCCGGTATCCCAAGCTGATTGCGAACTCCGAGTTGCGGCGCGGGCCGGAAAAGCCCGGTATCCACTCCGTTGTAAATGGTGCAAACACGGCCCGCCTCTGCACCGCGGGTTATGAGGCGCGACTGAAGGTCTTTGCTCCGGGTGACAATCTTCCTCGCCTGCTTCGCAAGTTTCAGGATCGCCCGCCGACGCATCGGCATGTCGAGATATTGATGCACGTCCGATCCCTGTGCGACGGCCACGATCGGAGTGCGTCGGCGCTGTGCCCGGATGGCCGCCGCACATGCGTCAGGAAAAAGCCACGGCGCCAGAATCGCATCCGGCTGAAAATCGGCGGGCAGCGACGCCTCGGCCCTCGCCAGCGCCAGGGCGAAGAGCCGGTGATTGAGTCCGCCCAGCTTCGGCAGATAGTTGGTCCAGAAAAAGGAGGGGCTGAGGATTTCGTCGCCGGACCGCGGATGCAGCCGCGCGGCATGCCCAAATCGCATGAGCGAAGACCTGAACGCGAGGACGTGAATTTCAAGACGCGGTTCCGCTTCGCGCATGGCGTGCAGCAAGGTCGCATTGTCGAGACCGCGCCAGCTTTCCGTCTGATCAGGAAAAAGGTTGGAGACAAAAAGCAGTTTCACGGCACCAAGGCTGGCCGCAACAAGGGCGGCGCACTGTAAATGTAGTCGCGCCACGGGCCCGCATCCCCGCCGTGGCCGTCCTCCGCAGCGTGCAGGATGTTCACCATCTCGCGGGCGCTGACGTAGTGGAGCCTGAATCCGCGGTCCCGGGCCATCTGCTCGATCGCGGCATAAAACTCCCGGCGCTCCTCGCCGAGATTCGACCTGTGGCCGAACTCCGGCGCGCCATGCGTGTGCAGTTTGATGAAACACCAACTCTCCGCGCCAGAAACACAAATCCGGCAATCCAGCCACTGCGCCATGCGCGCTGCCGTGGGCGGGTTTTTCGGACCGAGGTCGGAATTCTCGATTCTGGGCAGTATCCCCCACTTGCGGCGCCGCCAGTCCAGCGAAAGCGGGCCCTGCACAATGAGCAAATGCTCGCTGCTCGGTCGCAACGCACCGGTTCCCTCATGGCCGGAAGACACACGCCGGCCTCGATGGTGGGATTTTCCCTCCGAAGTGCTGCGTGCGTAATAAAGCTGATTTACGATTGGAGCCTGCGTCCGGTGCGGCGCTGAAGGCATGGTGAAATCCGCATAACAGCCGGCCTGCTTCAGAATCGCGAGTTCTCCACGCACGCCGCATCCGCATCCGGAGGGGTCGGAGTCGTCGAGCGCCCAGTTTCCATGAATGAACCCGAACACAGCACTGCCCTGCGGGTCACTGCCCAGCAGCCCATGCCTGCGCAGATCCGTCTTTCCCTGCTCCAGCGTGCGCGCAAGATTCGCGGCAGTGTCGTTGTCGTGATGAAGGTGCACTTCGACTTCGTTCCGCGTCCGTCTGCAAATTTCCGAGAGCGGATCGAGAATGTCCGGATCATACTGCTCGATAGGATAGAAAAAAGTGTGCTTGGCACCCGCGCCCTCGTGGTCGCTGGATGAATCGGTCAACGAAGGCAGCCGCTCGCGCCACTGTGCCAGACGACGCATGGCACCGGTCTTGTCCGTCCGGTGAAGCGGCTCGAAATGATCGCAGACGGCGAGCATCACATCGGACACGTGCGTCTTGGGTCGCCTGAAACGCTGCGATATCCACGGCAGCAACCACCGGTCAAGAGCCTTGATCATGATGCATCCTGCACTGGCTTCCCATGCCTCTCGCAAGCCTCAATATCGGCAGGATGCCATCGGGAGTCATCCGTTTTCGCGGGATCGACGACAACCGTAACTCTGGCGATCCGGTGCTGTTCCGGAGCGCCCTTGTTCGCCGGATCGGCTCCTCTTTCCGGAAGGTCACGCTCCGGAGCGACCATCCTTCGGAAGCATGAAATCACCGTAGTCGCGCACCGGAAATCGCCCATTCTATTTCCACTTCTCATTCGGTAAAGCCCGATATCCCCACCGGAAACGGATTCCGAATGGCAGACGCTCGGCGGGGCTTCGCGGTGGGCTGTATCGCCGCTAGTAAATCGAATGCCCTAATGTCGCACTCAGCAGAGTTCTGCACCGTGAACCTTGCGCCTACAGCGCGTTTCAGAACGCTTCGGCAGATCCGCACCGAGGGGCAGTGCATTGGATCCGGGGCGTCTTATCCGTCACTCCGCAGAATCCCCTGTGCTCCAAACACGCTCCAGGTTGCCGTTGACAAACGCCTTCTTGTGCGGGGCGCGCGCGACAGTCAGCAACACGTGGTCAAAAGCCGGACGGAAGCCCATCTTTGCAACCGCAGCAGCGACGCCGCCCTTCTGAATGTCGCTTTCCCGCCGCTCATCAACCAGTCGGACATCCAGTCGGATATCGCCCGTATGTGCTCCGGAGGCCCTGACGCCTTCGACCCAGATTACCCTCGGAGCGGCCATGATGCCGTCGGGACGGAGATCTTCGAGGGGCATGGTCCAGATCCGGGATCCGGTTTTCTGCGAGTCCAGCAGGAGCTTGGAACGCTTGGAGTCCGCCCAGACGCGAATGTGTCCCATGCTGGCGATTTCTTCCCTCAAACTGCCGAAGTCGCCCGAAGCAACACTGCGGTTGATGCCGATCACTTCGAGTTCGATGCGAGTCCTGGCGTTCAGGGCGACCTTGTGAGGGCTGAGGCGAATGACCATTTGGGTCAATTCCCCGACGCCAACCACCAGGCCCGGGGGAATCTCCTGAATCTCTCCGCTGTCGTTCCGATCGGAATTTGAAACGACGCCATCATAATTGAAGTCGCCATCGAGATCCAGTTTCGCCAGTTTCCCCTGATAGCGATGGGCATGGCTTTCACTAGGCAAATCACGTTTCGTTTTCTGAAATACGCCGTTGACGGCCGAAAGCGGAATTCCAGCCTTGTTGTCACCTGCGAAGCAGAAACTGGAAGCCGCAAAGCACACAGCGAAGATCAAAGCACCCGATTGAGCCGCGAATAGATTCTTTTTTGAAGTCAGCATATTTGATTGGATTTCGGGAAGTCTAGGCAACTTCGAACAACGTGTCCAGCGAATTGGAGCGGAATATTGCAATTTTCTTTCTTCAGAGCGGACGACGGCCCGCCAGAGCGTGGATTCGGTCTCGTCCAGTGAAAATTGTGATCATGATTCGCCCGCATTTTGTCGTCACGGGGGTCGAAAGTTTCCGGGTGCGACCGTCGGGTTGTCGGTCGGACTCCATTCTCGCACCCACCATTCAAAATCGTTCACCGTGCGTTCCGCATGACGAGCGTTCGGACTCCCGATCTCGTGTTTCCGCGCTTTCAAATCATGACGGATTAATCCTGAAAACGGCGATGAGATTTACCACGGATTACACAGATGCCACGGATGAAGAAGATTAGGCCGGCGGATGGGCGAAAACCCGTTCACCCACGGGGTGAGCACCCCATCGGCGGCAAGTCCCTTCCTATCCGTGCCATCCGTGTCATCCGTGTCATCCGTGGTTTCCATTCCTGCTTTTAGGTTAATGCGACGGTCATCCCACCAAAGAAGGGGAGCACAACGAACGATCCGACGCGTGTGAACCCTTGCCGGTTGAGACAATCACTGGAAAAGGTGAAACGCCACGGGAGCCGACTGGCAGCGGGATGATGCGACGGTGCGGGAATGGACGCGTTCTCTCACCGGCAGCTCTGGTGGATGAGATCGGCGGAAAACAAATCCGGCCAGCGCTGGTGCAGAGCCGTGTAGCATGGTGCGAGGCGCGCGCGATCCTCCTCAAGCGCGAGCTTCGGATGCGGCCTCCACATGGGCATGGCAACGTCCACGGTCCACGGCCGGCCTTTGGCGAGATCGTGCGTCCGGAGTTGGGCGTTGAGCTTGCGCACGGATTCAAAGCAGGAGAGACGCTGCACGGCGAACTCCCGCACTCGCGTCTTGTCGCTGCGCTGGATCAAGGCCTGGAGTTGCGCTGCGAGGTGGCGTGGATGCAACAACGCGCCCCTGTCCTCGGTGACGTACGCACGCGGTCCGACATGCGCGTCGTAACGCATCGCCAGCGCAGCCCCGGCCATCATGCCTTCCGCGGCGGCGACGCAGCAGCCTTCGCGGCGGCTGAGGATCAGGGCGACCTTTGCGCGTGATTGAAGGTCGGCGACCTGATCGATGGGCAGGCTCTGCCGGTAGTCGATCTGCTGTGGCGCGCCGAGTTTGCGTTGCAAGGCCCGGATGTCGTCGAGCGTGTAACCAGCTTCGGGCTGCCCGATGCACACGACGCGCAATCCTGCAGGCATCGCACGCAGCGCGTTGAAAAATTCCCAGTGCCGTTTGAACGGTGCCCAGTTCGACACCATGACGATGTCTATGTCGCGATCCTGCGGCGCACGCGGCTGATAGGAGTCGGGATGCAACCAGTCGCACGGCAGCGTTTCCAAGCAGCGCAGCCGTGGATGGAATGCCTGAATCTTCGCGACTTCATCGTAGTTGCATGCCTGTACAAAAAGGGTATCGGACGCCTGCGCGGCAGCCAGTGCGAGAATGTGATACCCGGTGGGCGACCAGCTCGTGGAGAGCACAAGATGAAACTCCGCGCACAATGCTTCGAAGCGCCCGGGATCGGCGACGACGCGGAACCAATTGTATTCGAACGTCGAAAGGATGACGCCTTTCTCCCCGTTGGCCCCTGGCGCCTTCAAGACAACGGACCTGCTGAGCGCGGGCTGGCTCCGCAATATCCCCCCGTAGCGCACGGCACCGGGTGCGCGCTGCCATTCGAGCGCACGCGTTCCGTGTTTTTTGAGATGATGCTGCACGCGATCCGCCAGCCACGGCCACATGCGAGCGTGCTCACACGACTGATAAGCGCGGCAAAGCCAATCGAGCCGGGCGGCAGGATGTGCGGGAAACTGGCTCCTCATCCACCAACTCAGACCGCGCAGCGTGCGCAGCATACGGCTGTAGTGCAGCGTCTCCACGACGCGGGCACGGGCGATGAACAGGGACCGGGAGACCATTGCCTTTAGATGGTGCGACACATTGGGATGTCAATCGCCGGCCCCCAACCGATCAGCGATCCGCTCGACGGAACACGGTGACAATGTCCTGATAGAGTCCGGCCTGATGCGTGACGTCGCCATCCTGCCATTCCTTGAACGAAGCAACGATCTGGAAGCCGCGCTGCTTGAGCAGATCGAGCATTCCTTCGTGTGTGAGATTGCTGCGCCAGCCGCCGAGCGTGCCACCCACGCTCCCGTGATGAATGATGCCGACAGCGCCCGGTCGCATCACGCGGAGGAACTCATCGGCGTAGCACTCGACTTCCTTGCGGTTGATGTGGACGAAGACGTCGAAGCTCCAGAGCGCATCCACTGATGCGTCGGGCACGCCCGCGAGATCATTGCCCGAACCGACGATGAATCGGGCTCGGGGTGAAGAGGCGAATTTTTTCTGACACAGCTCGACGCAGGATTCGGAAATATCGACGGCGAGAAAATCCGCGGCTCGCTCGATGAGGTGCCCCGTCCAACGCCCTCCGCCGGGCCCGATCTCGAGCACACTGCTGTTGGAGGGGACGTGCTTCTCCAGAATGCAGCGGATGACGGACGCCTTCCACGCCTCGGAAGGCGTCCACTCCTCGCCGCCGGCCTTCCAGTCCCATGCCTCCCAGATGGCCTTGTTGAGCGCGCGGCTGTTCAACCCCGGAATCCCCTTTTTTTTCCTCCGCGCGTCCATCGCTGCGAAGGCGCGCTGGCTGATGGTGCTGGCGGTGTAGTAGATGCCGAGCAATGCGGACCACAGGATGCCATTCTCCCGCAGGACGATGCCGGCGATCTTGAGCTTTTTCGCCAAAGTGATTCGGCGGCGGTTTTCGACGAGGTCTTTCATGATTCGAGGGCAGCGCCACCAAGCGGTGGCTGAGCGCCGGGGGTTCTTGCCAGAGAATGCGCACCGGTCAATCAGACAAGTGATACCAGCGACAAAAATGGGACGGACTCGCGAACACGCTGCGGGCGGTCCCTCACAGCCTCCCCCCGATTCCTGTGCTCACCTTGGCGATGCCAGCCGCCTTCGTTTACAAAAACATGTCGGGAACCACGGCGAACGAAAACAGATGCAGGGCTTCGCTTCCGAGTTCGGAGGAACATTGAGATCCAGAGCGCGGAGCGGCCTCTGGGGCTGAGATTTCGTTCGCGCCGCACTGAATCACGGATCTGTCGGCTCCATGAAGAGCCAGTCCTGTAATCCGCGCCGGTCTTCGCCGACAAGAGCCTCGATCTCGGAAAACAACAAATTCCGCAGCACCGGGTAGCGCGCGTAATCCAGTCCTGCATTCGTGATCTGCTCGATGCGATGCGTCCCGGTGAAGCGGCTGCGGATCAAGTCCGTCAGCCCGGCTTCCATGCAGTCGTGGAGTTCCACGAGGATGTCCACGCCCGTCAGCCATGGCACCTTCAACGGATCAAGCACGGCCCTCTCCCCCGTATCGATGTCCATCCAGACGAGTGCCGGTTTCCCAGGGTCGAGCGCGTCCAGCGCCTCCGTCGTGCATGTGCCGCGAGTTTCAATGCGCGCCTCCACGCCATTCAATCGCGCAAGCACCGCGCAGAATGCAGTATCCGGGTCCTTCGCCTCAAACGAAACGACCTTCGCCCCGGGGAACAGCCTGGCGAGACCCACCGAATAATATCCCTCAGCCGCGCCGATATTCACGATGGTCTTGTACTTCTGCGTGGCGGCGAGCCGATCGAGCAGCGGATGCAGTTCGTGTTCGTAGGTGCCGTGGATTTTTTCAAAGCGGCACGATGCCCATTGTTCACGCGGAGGATATCGCATTCCGCGAAACGGCCCATTGATGACCTCATCCCCATACAGTCCCGCCGCACGCAGCCTCGCCTCAACCCGGCGTCTCGTCACACGGCGCTGCTGATATGCCAGAAAGGAAACAATCCGCGAGGCAAAGCCCCACTGAAGGAAGGCAAGCGTGGTGCTGTCCAGAATCCCACGCACAAACTTTTTCATTACGCGTTCGATGCAATCCACCCGACTCAAAAGCAAGAGCAAACGACGGGCAACGAAGCATGCACATGCGGGTTGACCCAAGCCGCACAGACCTCCAGCAGGTCCGGCTGCCTGCTGCCTGCTTTGCGCGTTTCCGGTTGTCGGACCGATCTTGCGGAATCGTTCATTGAGAAAAAGTGGGCGCGCCTTGATCCGGTGATCAGCGAAAGTCTGGATGAGCCGGGCGAAGCAAGCGAGGCTGGCAGAAACGGGCGGTGTAAAAACCTGACCACAAAACGAAGATTCGCTCTCGGCTTCTTGCGAAAAAACGGGCCACTCCTCACTTCACGGCGATGGACAGCAACTCGTCGCCGCAGCCCAGGGCATTTGCGGCGAGATTGACCGCACCTTTGGCAAGGCGGACGAGCGGGGCGCGCAGAATACTGACCGTGCGGACGGTGCCCTCTGCTTCCCTCGGGGCAGCGGCAGCGGCTTTGCGACGCGTCCAGCGCTCGGCAAGCTGTTTCTTGGAAAGAGTCAGTTCGTAGAGCCGCGTCAGTTCGACATTGTACGCGGTGCTCACGGGCTTCAGGCCCGCGCGTCGCAGCAGGTTCTTGAAGCTCCGGCGATCGAAGAACGAGACGTGTTTCGGCGGCGGATCACCCACGAAACGGCGTGCCAGCAACCAACTCGGAGAGACGAACTGTGTGGGAACGACCGTCACCAGCGCTCCGCCGGGACGCAGCACCCGGGTCATTTCCCGGACCAGGCTGAGCGGGTCGCCGATGTGCTCGATGACGTGGCTGCTGATAACCACATCGAACGTCCCATCCGCGAACGCGGCCTCCTGCAGCGTGCCGTGAAAAACATCCACGCCCAACTCCTCGCGCGAAAACGCCGCGCCCCACCGGGAAATCTCGACGCCCTTGCCCTGCCAGCCGCACTTTTTCGCAACGCTGAGAAAAAATGCCGCGCTACACCCCACATCCAGCAACTTACCCGTGGAGCGGAACTGCTCCAGCCGCGCGAGCAGAGCACGGATCTTGGCGGCATTCTTGACGTAGTAGCCGCCGTTGGCGGTTTTTTCATAAGTCGGGTGGATGTTGCCCTCGGCAAACGATTCCTCGTAGAGGTCCGAGTCTTCCTCGGCAGGGACGCGCTTGGTGAAAATGAATCCGCAGCCGCCGCACCGGCACAGCCCCGGAATGTCCTTCACGTCGAATGGCACGCTGGCGTCTTCCCCGCAGATCGGGCAGGTTTTGCGATGGAGAATGGCCGCGGACATAATTGAATCAGGTGAGAAATGGAAGGCTGAGAGTCGGTAGTTCAGAGATTGGCAGACAGCAAGTCCGTTTTCATCCTCTCAACTCCGTCGGCAGCAGTGTACTTGGAAATCTTGCCCTCTCGCCCCACGGGGAGTGGACGGCGTCTGTCTGAGCGTGTTTCACCCCGCCGATACCCGGCTGGCACAGTTGTGGCAAAGAGTTGCGAGGATGGCCATGTAAATTGATGCCGTCCGATACGCGACCGGCGCAGCCTGTCAATCCAAGCCTGTCCCGGTGCGCATGTGGGGAACTTGGAGTTCTCTGATCGAAAAAGTTACAAATCGTTTGATACGGCACAGGAAAATCCCTTTTAATGTGTCGGATGTCTTCTCTTGGCCGGATCTTTTTGTCGAAGAAATTTCACGAACGCATGCAGGTGGATCGCTATCCGATCCTGCGCTTCATCCGTGCCGAGGCCCTTCCCATGATGTCTCCGGGGGTGAAGGTTCTCGATGCAGGCTCCGGCCGATTGCCGGAGCAACTGATGCGCGACGAGATTCTGGCGACCGGCGCGACATTGCATACCCTCGATTTTTGCGCCGGCGCCGGCGTGGACCATGTCGGTGACGTTTCAGCCATGCCGTTTGAAACAGGCACCTACGACATCGTCCTGTGCATGCAGGTGCTCGAGCATGTGACAGACCCCGCCAAAGTGTGCGGTGAGCTGGCCCGCGTGATCAAACCCGGCGGGCATGTCTTCGTCACCGCTCCACAGTCCTCGCCGATTCACAACGAACCGTGGAACTTTTTCAACTTCACGCGCATCGGCCTCGAACTTCTCTTCAAGAATGCGGGCCTCACCGTGATCAAGCAGGAGGCACAAGGCGGGCATTTCGCATTGCTCGCCTTCGAGCTGCACTGGACCGCGCGGCTGATCGAGCGCGGGAGCCTGCCAAAGATCGTGAAACTGCCGCTCCTGCTGCTCACCAAGATCGTCTTCGGCTTCTTGCTGAAGATCATCCTGCTGGCGTTGGACCGGTGGGACACCAAACGGTTGAACACCCAAGGCTGGAACTTTCACGGACAGAAACCCGCATGAGCATCATCAGTGCTCCCACTCATCACTGCTAACTACAGGGCCGGTCGCCAGGCACTTCATCAACCCACTGGCGATTTTCGAGGCGTGCGCGGCGGGGTGCCTGAATCAGGGGCCCATCGCTTTTTGAGCGACAGAATCGGTTTCTCGAAAAAGTGCCAGCTACCGGCGGCGATTAGAATGGACGTCGCCGATTTCAGGAATCCTTCCGCCACAGGACTGAGCGACGGCGAAAAGCCGAGCCGGGCCCAAATCGAGTAATAATAGCCATCCAGCAGCATGTGGTAGACGTAAACCCCGTAACTTATGCGCCCGAAATAGCGCAGGACGGGATGGCTTAGGAACCTGTTCAGCATCGAACCCTGGTTGAGCGACCTCACGAACAGCCAGCCAAAGAAGAGTGTTACGGACCACGGATAAAGGAGCCGGTATTCCGGAAAGTTTATCGCCGGTTGCCCGCCGTGCCACCACCAGACGACTTGGGACAACGCAAAAAAAGGCAGGCCCAGCCCGAGCGAAAAGCGCGCGAGGCGGGGGCACCCGCTGCCTTCATAATACCTCCCGTAGGCCAGAGCGGCACCGTAACCCAGCGCAAGCGACGGCCCACCGATTGGCAGACTCATGATCATACCATAGGACGACAACCCGCACGCCCCACCAATCACACACAAGGCTGCTGAACTCGCAAACAGCCAGCGGATGGCTGGTCCCACTCGCTTCCGGGCAAGGGAGAGGATGACCAATGGCCACACAAGATAAAACTGTTCCTCCACAGCCAGCGTCCAAAAATGAACCATATTCCTGAAATCGATCCCGCAGAATACATGGCCGAAATTCGTCATGTACGTGAGATGCCACCAAACATAATCCCTCATGGGCTTCGATCCGATCAGGCACATTGCGAGAATGCTCGCGTAATAAACCGGCGCAATGCGGAGCACACGCCGGATATAAAACCGCTTCAACGCCGCACCCTTGCTCAACCGTCCATCGGCGACCTGCTCCTTCGCCTGAAAGAGAATTTGAGTGATGAGATAGCCGCTGATGATGAAGAAGACGGTCACTCCTACGCCGCCCATCTGCATCCAGGTGTTCGGCGGTTCGCGAAGCGGAAAGAAGTGCGCGACCAAGACCATCACAGCCGCCGCCGCACGCCAGCCGTCAATGCACGGCTCATACCGGATCGAACCGCCCGTGGGGAGGCCGGTGAGCAGGCTTTGCGGGGATGATTCTTGGGGTTGGCTCATGAAAGTGCCGCTTGATAGCAACGCCTCCCTTGACAGGGAAGTCCAAAGCGCCCCCGCGGTTTCATCCCGATTTCTGCTCCATTTTGCTCGCCATCCTTGGAAACGACACGCTCGCCTCGGCCAGACCAGTTCACGAAAGTGTAACCGTGTGCCAGGCTCGGGGTTTTGCGGCGCGGAGCGCCGGTGGAACGCGACCTCCCGGGCGCGTTTCCCGGGATGGAATGCTTTCGCCGCGCCGAAGAAGCGTGCCCGGAGGTCACGCTCCACCGGCGCTCCGCGCCCTCATCCGAAAATGGCCACACTTTAAGTTAAACCGCGCTAGTCTCGAATCCACCCACGACGCTTGTAAATCCACCAACCGCCTTTCTCGTGGATCACAGTCAGTATCTTTTCGCCGCCGGCACCGGTCGGCAGGAAGACGCCTTGTCTGCCCGGATCCACCGACAGTGATGTCAGAAAATTGCACGGCACCGGTTCCACATTCACCCCGGCGGTCTGGAATGTCGCCACAGCGCGGCTCATGTGAAACGCCGAAGTCACCAGCAGCACCCGCTTCCAGTTCCGGTCCTTGCACAGTGCCGCCACTTTCACCGCTTCGTCGTGCGTGTTTGCATTGATGCCCAGACTCACGATCTCGAACTCCGGCGGTGACTGCGTAACGCCCCAGAATTTGAGTCTCTCCATCACCAAGTCCGCTTCACACTGCAACACCCCGTCCAACTCACCTCCACCCCCGCCAATTACAAGCACACGCGCCTTGTTGCTCCGTGCCAGATGGATTCCCATCGCGATGCGATCCATCGATCGCGTAAACCGCACCCGACCGGCTTCGAACCTCGACGGTGTCGCCCCGCCTCCCAGCACCACAATCGCATCGCAAGCCGGCAGTGCTTCGATATTCTTTCCAGCCCACGGACGCTCCATGCGCCGCAGCAACCACCCGGGAAAATCCGTCGCGCCGCCAATGAAAACCACGATCGCCACTGTCGCCGCGAACAACGCCGGTCCGCGCTGCCTCCTGCGCGCAAGCCACACCGCAAGCACCACTACGCCGAGCCAGCCCAGCGCCGTCGGATCGGCGAGCAATGTCAGATTCATATAAACCCAGTCCATCATCGTTCAGAAATCGGACGCTTAATCGGTGACGAGTCGTCTGAAGCGGTTGCTGAACGCCGCAGGGGCGCCACTGCGGAGCCGATCAAAACGCGACAGAATGGGATAGCCGCCGCTCAAAGTGATCCGGGGCAGGCACTCCAGATGAGAGGCATGTTCCGGGAAGAGATTGGCGCTTCGTGTCGTCGTGGCAGTCTTAAACTGACACTGCTTCACGAGAGCGAACTCTCGTTGACCCACCGCGCTGCGGCCACCAAACGGGTACGCGAAATGTTCCACCTTTCTGCCAATCTGAGATTCGATGACACGCCGCGACTCGTTCAACTCAAAGAGAACAGCTTCGTCCGTGAGTTTGTTCAAATCGTAATGCCTCATCGTATGCGCGCCAATGGTTACCAGTGGATCAGCGGCCAGTTGCCGGACTTCAGCCCAGGTCATCACCAGCCTCTCCCGTCCCGGCCCGGAGGGATTGCGATCGAATAGCAGGTACAGAAATTCGTCACGTTCGGAAGGCCCAAGGCTTAGGATGATCTGATTAACGGTTTCAAAGGCTTTGTCCTTCTGCACGGAAGAGGCGGCTTCCATCGTAACTTCCGTGCCTCGATTTGAGAAAGAAATGGACGTCGCACTGCGAAGCAAATCCTCCAGCCGGTACCACCACATGTTTCCCGGATCCTCCACGAATGAGGGCGTGACGTTCACGGTGAAAGGGAGCCGGTACCGCTGAAATATTGGATAAGCCACGGTCACGTTGTCCCGGTAGCCATCATCAAACGTAAAGGCGACGAATGGTCTGACCTTCCGACCGGATGTGAGAATCGAATGCACCTCGTCGAGCGAGATCACTTGGATATCACGGGCATTCAGGTGACGGATCAACGACTCCAGGGAATCACCCGATATCTCGAGCGCCGCATTCGGGCTGACCCAGGACGAATCCGACCCGTTCACAACGCGGTGCTGGCAGAGAATGGATCCGATTCCCGAGTAAATGGGCCGAAGCGCCTTGGTCAGTAAGTTAACGGCGGCCTTGCGCAAAAAACGTTTCATTGGATTCGATGGTCAGGAATTCCGCCGGATGGCATCAGGTTTCCGAGTCGCGTGCATGGACGCGACGCACGATTCATAGAATTCGACATTTCTCCGGATCCAGTCGCGCTTGTTGAATAGTGCGAGCACTCGCCGGCGACCTTCCGCACCGAGCCGCGCTGCCAGCTCCGCGTCGTCGAGAATCAGCCGGATTTTCTGCGCAATATCGCCAGAATCCAAGGGGTTGCAGAGCAGACCGGACACACCGTCCTCAATGACTTCCGGGCCGGGGCCGGTTTTTGAAAAAATGGTTGGCCGAGCAACTGCCATCGCTTCAATCGGCGCGATTCCGAACGATTCCATGTGCGAAGGATAACAGCACACGTTCGCGCGGCGAAGGTGATGCAGGATGCCGACCTCGCGATCGAGCCACCCCAAGAAGGTGACGCGTCCCCGAAATTCAGGTCGTACCCGTTCTAGCAACGCATTGAGATAGTTGCGTCCACCGGGCTTGGTGTGTGCGTCCTGGCCGATCACGGCCAGATGCGCCTCCGGATGCGATTGGCACACCAAGTTCATGGCATCCAGCAATTGCTCAATTCCCTTCTTGGGATTGAGGGAATTCACAAACACAATCAATCCTGGTTCCGTTTCGTCCGTTCTCGACGGTGAAAACACTTCGGCGTCCACTGCGTTTGAAATGAAGCTCCCATTGTGTTGTTCGAGGCTGCACAGCGAAAGGGTCTTGGAGAATACATACCGTGAAGGGCCGATCCAGAAATCGGCCATCTTCAAAGTTCGCCGCTCCAGATTGTGCTCGAACTCGTCGCCCGCCCTGGCGAGTTCGCGGTCGAAGAATAAGCTCGATCCGTGCAACCGGCATGTAACTGGGACTCCCTTCGGCCCGCCCCACGGCAGCCATCCGGCGTAGTCAGAAACTTCGATGATATCGAATGGCCGACGCGGGTGTTCACGTGCCAGCCAGCGGCGCACTCGCCATCGGTCGAACCAAGCCCCTGCCCGGTAACGGAACCAGACCGGCGAAGCCTTCAGCCGAACCACCCTCGGCCCGTTGCCGGGTTCGCATGACTCAGAGTCTTTCTCAAGATCACCGTAAACACCCACCACAGTGACTTCATGGCCGGCAGTCGTGAGCCCACTGGCGAGATCGTGATTGCTCGTTCCGATCCCACCGAGGCTCGGACGCCTTCCAGCCGTAAAGTCGTTGGAAATCAATCCTATGCGCATAGTACAATTGTTAACTTGCAATCATCATTTTCTCGATGTCCAATGAGGATCGAGCACCGCCGCACGTGCGGCTTGAAAGACTTCCTCGGGCTGAATGGCCGAGAGGCACTTACGGTCATAGGGACAAGGCCCATCCAGCCAGCACGGGGCGCAAGGCACCGCGCTGTAGAACGGCCGCACGAACGGATAACGATAACCCTCGCTCGATTCGTAACCTCCATAGATGATTATCGACCGGACCTCGAAGGCGCTGGCGACGTGCATCCCGGCGGAAACCGGCCCTATGAAAACTGAAGCCTGGGAAATTATCCACGCAAAGTCCGCAATCGTGGTTAGCCCTGCCAACGCGTGGAAGCGGCCGCCAAACTCATGGTTGGGAAAGAATGTTATTGTCCCCAGTTCCACCACGTCGAATTCCGCGACCAGCAGACGGATCAATTCCTTCCACGATTCGAGTGACCATTGCTTGTTTGGCGTATATCCACTGGTCTGCGGTTGAATCATGATCAACGGCTTCTGAAGCGCATCGATCTTGGCCCTCACCCCTGGCGACGGAGTCACATCGAACAGGTCTGGTTGATCGTTCTGCAATCGTAACCCCACGCATTCCGCCAAACGTATGACAACCGCCCGGGCAGGCGGCCGTGACGGACCATACGTGAGTCGGATGGCGCCTCGGATAGCATCCGCGGAATAGGGCTCCACCACATCGATATTTGCATTCGACCGAAACAGCCCGGAATGCCGCGTGATAAAGGTAACACGGCATCGCGGGTTGCGTCGCCGGATTTCTCGGAAGACCGCTGTACACATTACCTCGTCGCCAATCCCTCCTCCGTCTGAATAGAGACGAAGTTGCGCGCGTTCAAACGGTTTGCGCAATGGCCGCGGCCAGCGCCAGCGGATGAAAGTATCCGCACCGCGCCTTCCCAAAAAGCCAAGAACACTATTGGAAAGCGGCCTCTTCTTGTAGACTAGCCAAACGCGAAGGTTGTGAAGCAATTTTTTCAAAATCGAACGCCCTAATCACTGAAAGCCGACAAAAATGCAAGCGAATAACTCCTACCAGGCGGGCGCAGCGGAAAACCGGAGAAAATTTTGGAGCAAAACCGGACAGGGGCTGAGGGGGAGCAATGGACGAAGACGGTAAGCCAAGCTCAGTCAGAATGAGGCTGTCTCGGTTCGCTGGACACCGAGGGGGGCGGCGGGGACAGGGGAACACCAAAACCATGGAAGCGAAAACCGACACACGAGAACTGCGCAAGCGTTATGATGAAGGGTTCAAGCGCGACTGCGTCGCGCTGCTGGCAAAGAGCGGCAAGGGCCTGAAGGCGTTTGCGGCGGAGATGGGGATCAAACGCTGGAACCTGAGGGACTGGCGGAGGCTTTACCGCACGCCGGAACCGCCGCGCAGTCCCGAACAGGCGGAGTCGGAGTTGCTGAGGCTGCGCCGTGAAAATGAGAGCCTGCGGGCGCAAAGGGACGTTTTTAGAGAATGCCTTGGGCATCCTTGCCGGACCGCTGCCGAGCGTTACGCGCGCATGAAGGCGATGGAGCACGAGCACGCCATCACCGAACTGTGCGAGGCGTTCGCGGTGTCGCGCAGCGGCTATTACCGCTGGCGCGACGCCACGCCCGGCGAGCGTTCGCGCGAGGATGCCCAGATCACCGAAGTGCTGTGCGCGCAGGGCATGCGGCACTCGCAGCGCCGCATCGCGCGGCTCATGCGGGCGGCACGACTCCACGGCGTGCAACGCGGGCGCTTCAAGCCGCAATGCGTGACGCGGGAGCGTCCTCCATTTTGTGCGGAGCGCATCCTGCATGGCCGCCGGCGCGGCAAACCACCGACAGCAACCACAGGCGCGAGCCCGCGCGAGCCCGCGCCCAACTGGCTGGACCAAATGCCGATGCCCTCGGCCCCCAATCAAATCTGGGTGGCCGACATCACGTATGCCTGGCCCGAGGAAGGCTGGCTCTACGTCGCCGGCGTGCTCGACCTTTGCAGCCGCCGCATCGGCGGCCCGGCCTCTGCCGGACATCTGGAGACCAGCCTGCCCGAGGCCGCGCTGCGGCAAGCCGTCCTGGGACGCGAACTGCCCGCGGGCCTGCTCCATCACAGCGACCGCGGCGTGCAATACGCCAGCGAGCACTACAGCCGGATGCTGGAACTGCACGGCATCACCCCGAGCATGAGCCGCCGCGCCAACTGGTACGACAACGCCCACATGGAAAGCTTCTGGGGCACGCTCAAGCCCGGACTCATCAGCCGCCGCCGCTTCACCACACGGCATGAGGCATGGCTGGCGATCTTCGACTATGTCGAAACCTTCTACAACCGCGTGCGGCGCCACAGCGCACTCGGCTATCAATCCCCTGTGGACTACGAACACCAACTGAACTAACAACCAACCATCCCCGCCGCCCCCCTCGATATCCACCAAACCGAGACAGCCTCAGAAGGAGGAAGAGGGTGAGGGATGACCCGCAACTGGCGTTCGGGATCGAGGATGACGGTGAGGGATTTAAGGCGGGTTGGAGCGATGGGCCAGCGGCGGCCGAGCAGTTCAATGAAGTGGTCGTTTGAACAGCGGCGCTGGAGATGGATGGCGAAGTGCAGGCCGCAGAGCGCTGATGCCGGACCGGCTAAAGCTTGGAGCGTCTTTCATCGAAGGCGGACTGCCACGCCGTGTCCTGACGGAGACTCGTGGCGCAGCTGCGGTAGTGCGCGTTGTGCGAGGATATCTCTATTGCGAGCAGAAGGCGTTGGCCGGTTTGAAAAGGTAGCACCGACGGCACAGTCGCAAGCGACGGGCGCCTCGGTCGTCTCGCTGGGCAGGAAGCGGTCGGCTAGAATCTTGCCCGAATGTTCGTCGATGGTGGGCAGGAGGATGGGCTTGCTCGGAGCCGGTCACCAGTCGTGAGGAGAGGATTCGTGCTGCCAGAGTTTGCCGATGGAACCGGCCTAGCAGCCACGGCGGGGTTTTGGGCCGGGCTTGGCTTGGGCACAGCCATCTCTGGCAGATGCGGGCGGCACCACGCGGCGACGGCGGCGCGGGGGCTCGTCGGCGAGCAAGGAGGAATTGAGCGGACGGCAATGCAGGATGAACTCTCAGGCGAACCCGGCAGCCTGCGGGGACTAGGGCGCGGCGGGATCGGTCACCAAGCGATGCCGCAGCGCATCGAGCTGGGAGTAGCTGATTTCCAAGCCTGGGAGGGCGGGGCAGACGTCGCAACGGCCCGCATCGAAGTCGGCGAGCACGGAGGACAGGCGGTGGCAGAATTGCTTTTCATCAACGCAGCGGACACGGTCTGCCACCCTGCGGAAAGCAGCGCGAACGTGCGGGAGAGGAATTTTGCATCTGCTTTTGTGGCGCGGTCCAGCGGCACAAGAGCGGACATCCACACGAGCAGTCACGATCTGTCCGGTTTTACCCCAACCCCGGCACGCGATAGCGTCCGCGCCACGGTCTTTGCCCCACATCATCAGGCACCCTTATGCGCGATAACGGGCAATTCCGAGCCACGCAGTTTCGTTCAAACTCTCACGATACCGGGCCGGCGCGAGCGCGGCTACGTAGATGCCGATCCCGACGCGCATAAAGATGAATCTCGCGATTGCTAAGCGGCGGCCGGGAACGAGGAAACCTCATCCGCGCCGCTTCGATGAAACATCGCGCGCCAGACTGGGGGCCGCCGCTGCTGTGTTGAAAGATTGCCTTGCGTCCGTCTTCCAAGCTGACTTCATTCGGAATCGCGATCGTCCACGTTTCATGACCGCCAACTGCCCTGCCTGCACCAGCACTGAAGCCGAGCGCTACCCGTATGACGAGCATCTGCGCCGGATCACCGTCACCTCGGTGAGACATCAGGTCGGCAGCGTGCTTTTCGCGCTCCGGCTGCGCAGTGCGTGGCTCCGGAATCGGCTGCTGTTTGGTCCCACTCGGAATGTGCTGCGTTGTCCCCGCTCTGGGCACGGCCGATATGAACGCGAGTTCAAGCCTGGCGAACTCGATGACTACTATCACCGCCGCTATTTCCTTGCCGATGGCCTGCCGCGCGAAAGGTGGGACGACAGGACCTTTGTGACGAATCATGCGAAGACGCGCGGCCAGTGGGCCTTCGTGCAGCCGCATCTCGAACGGCTGCCAGCTTTGCAAATGCTCGACATCGGTGCTGCTGCCAGCCGCATCTCGCGCATGGCGCGCCTGCACTTCGGTGATCGCGCGCAGTGCTCGGTCGTCGAACCGGGCGATGGCTGGGCGGACTACTACCAATATCGTAAGATGCAGATCGTAGGCCCGTTCTTTCCGTTTCTGGAAAGCGACTCCAGCAATCAAGTAAGGAAGCATCCACCGAGTCCACCACATAATTTTGGGTTTCAACCGCAAGGAATATGCGTTTGCATCAGTCCGGACATGGACGGCGAGAATGCGAATCGGCGTTGGGGGAGCGAGGAAATCCCATCCGCGTCTCTTCCGCGAAGCGTCGAATGCCAAACTTGAGGGTGCTGCTGCCGAGTTGACATTACGTCATTCGCTGGCTTTCTAGACTTCCTATTTACCATTTCCGACCGCCGATCATATGTCAAACCGCTTCGAGAGCATCGAATCAGACGAGTTTTCGCGTGAGCAGCCAGCGAGCCCGACTTTGCCCACGAGTCCCTCTGGTTCGGGGATTCGTCGTTTAGGGGGCTTGAATCTGCTGCGATGTCTTTCCATCGCCCTGGTCATGGCCAGACATCTCGAACTCGATCGGACTGGTTGGCTGTCCCCGCTGATCTCGGTTTTTCGGAAAGGCGGTTGGATCGGAGTGAATCTCTTCTTCGCACTCAGTGGTTATCTCATTTTTAGTTTGTTGATCGGTGAATTGCAGGTCACCGGCCGCCTCAATCTTCGCCGCTTCTATGTGCGACGGGCACTGAAAATCCTGCCGCCGCTCTATCTCATCATCCTGCCAGTGATTGTGCTGAGGATATTCGATCTAAACGACCGGGAGTTCCTCAAGGCAGTCGTAGGCGAACTGACTTTCCTCCAAAACTACGTTGGCAGAATGTTCGTGCATACCTGGTCCCTTGGAGTCGAAGAGCACAGCTATATTGTGCTTTCGACGCTCGCCCTTTTCTTTGGAGCGCAGATCATTCGCTGGACGGCGCGATTTCCCGCGCTCGCCATCGGGTTCGCATCCTCAGGCATGGTTAGTTTTCTGATTTTGCGACTCATGGCGGATCCCGAAAGAGTGCCTTCCCTTCTATACAAAACACATCTGGTTGCCGATGGTTTCATTCCAGGTGTGCTCGCTTCACTGCTGGTGCGGAATACTGTATGGAAGCAGCGGCTGAATGGATGGTCAGTGCGCGCCATTCTTCTGGTTGGCGTCATCTTTCTGATGCCGGCTTTTTTGATAGACCGATCGACTCACTTCATGCTCACATGGGGCTACTCGTCGGTGTGTATTGGCAGTGGCTGTCTCCTCTTGGTGGCACTCAAGCTACCAGATCACCTGCCAACCATCTGCCATTGGCCCATGAAGATCGGTGCTGCATCCTATTCAATATATCTGATTCATGTTCCGCTTGCGATCCTCTGCTTTGATCTTGTGAACATGTCAGATTTTCTTGCAGTGTTCGGCTATGTGGCGGGCAGCCTTGTTTCAGGGCTTCTGATTTTCCGTTTGTTCGAGCTTCCGATCTTGACCTGGCGTGATCGGGCCTTTCCCTCCTTAATTAAAACGCGGTCCGCTATCATCGGACTGAACCATTAATAAAAATCGAATCCAATGCTCCTTAGCCGACTTCTCTACATCATCGACTTCATTCCAAGGTTGCCACGCTCGTTGGAACTCTGGCTCCTTGCAATGGTGGAGTCACTGCGAGCGGAGGGAGTCGATCTCCATCTTTTGCTCTCAGGCGAAGCTCCCGAGTGGTTCTGCACACAATTCAAAGCCGCGGGTGGCACATTACACTGGGACGCATGCATGCGCGGTTGTTTTGATGTTGCCAAGGTAAAGCAGGTGGTGGCCGCTGTGCGCCCTGAAGCTTTGTGCTTTTCGTTCTATCCGATGCTGTCGCCGCACGTGCTGCGTTTTGCATTTGCGCCGGGAGTCAAACGCATATTTTATAGCGATCATAGCTCCATTCCCTTGCGCGAGTCGCATGGATTCAAACGCCTGTTGATGCTGTTGCGCGGTCGGTTATTGGGCCGACTGTACCATCGCATCATCACTGTCTCGGATTTCAAACGCGAACGCCTTGTGACACGCCTCGGCCTGCCTCAGCAGCGTATCGTGCGCATCTACAACGGCGTGGATTTGAAGCGATTCGCCAACGCCACGGGTCACGCGAGTGACGACGCACCGCTATTCTTCGCGGGACAGATTGCCGGCGTCAAAGGGATAGCCACGCTTCTGGAAGCCTGGCAAATTGCGGACCGTCGGCGTGCGATGCCGCGACTGCTGCTTGCTGGCGACGGGCCGTTGCGCGAAACTTTTCAACAACAAGTGGCAGACAAAGGCCTCGCCGGAAGAATCGAATTTCTCGGTCTGCGACCCGATGTGCCAGAGTTGATGATGGCTGCGCGGCTCATCCTCATCCCAAGCGAATGGGACGAAGCCTGTGCCTTTGTCTCACTGGAAGCGATGGCTTCCGGACGCCCGGTGCTCGCGTCGGATGCAGGCTCGTTGCCCGATCTGCTTGGCGAGCACGGCAACCTCTTCCGCAAAGGCAACGTTGGCGAACTGGCGGAAAAGCTCGTCGAACTTCTGGATCCCTCGCAGCGTGCGCGCCTGGATGCACAGGGGGCGGCGCTGCGCACGCGCGCGCTGGCCAAGTTTGACATGGCCCAAATGATCAGCGCCTACACGCGGGTGTTCACTGCCCCATTTCGCTGAGGCGGTTGCACGGGTTTCTGGATCACACCACCACGGGGGCCTGTTTAGCGCCGTGGAAAGTTTGCATCGCATCGCACCACTCAGGCGTGTGCCGACGGACTCGGCGGTTTCGTCGCTTCCGCGATCATGCTTTCAAAACGGTTGATGTCTTCGCCGACAATTTTGCCGTGGGATTCGAGGCCGGCGAGAGTGGTATCATCGCTCCGGCCAGGTTCGTGAAACGTCGGCCCGGCAAAGCCTGCTGTCGTGAGCGCAAGGGTGAGCAATTCCGGCGAGTAAACGAACACCAAAGAATGGCCGCGGAAAAAATAGTTCAGGACAAAGGCCGCCTCGCACTGCTTGACCTGTGGAAGGTATCGCTCGACGGCCCATCGGACGTAGCTCCGCTGGATTTCCTCCGCACCTTGGGGGCCGGCAAGGGTCAGGATGTTCTCCAGATTCGGTGTGGAAAGACGGATTCGGCCACCCGGTTTCAAGACCCGAAGACATTCGCGCAGCATGAACAGGCCGACGGGATAAGTGAACTCCCCGAGGACATGCTCGCTGAAAATGTAGTCAAACGTTCCGTCGGGAAACGGAAACGGTTTCGTTGCATCGAGGTAAACCTGACCCGGCCGGGTCGGGACATAGTCCGTGTTCAGCCAGCCATCGAGCAGATTGGGCCCGCTGCCGATCTGGAGTTTTCGGGTGGCCCGGCCCTGCAGGTAGGAGCGAATCAGTTTCGGCCGGGCCAGCCAGGCTCCAAAGCGGCGTGCATCCGACGGGAGTGAGCGAACGGCGGTGGCGAGAGCGACGAGAGCCTGGGATCTTTTAATGAGGTTCCGAACCATGTGTGAACGTTTCTAGAAAGGAATGGGTGCCCGCGTCAATCACCGCACGACCCGGACCGTCACTTCCGGAGGGAACCGTCACGGGGCGATTCCTCCGCCGTCCGCCAATGTAATGCAAAGGCCCCGATTGCCGGTGCCGCCAGATCCGCCCGCACCTCGGCGGTCCCAACGGTCTGCAGCCGCGCCTCGGGCGGGTGATGAACCGCAGCCGCCAGCGGATTCGGAAACGGCGCATCGGGCGGACTGGCCGTGGTGCGGACGCCTGCGCCGATGAGCGGCGATTCTGCCACCGGGCGCAGCCGGTCCGCCTTCAGGCCGGAGAAGCCCGCGTCCACGCCGGCAATTGTCCGCACCCACTGAGCGGGCACTCCGCGTGCAGAGCGATGCACCCAATTTGCCGCCCCACTCACCCGGCGGACGCCACCGACCCATTCCGCCCGCGCATCCTCGAACACCGCTCCGGAACCCGGAGAGAATACGTTATTGTGCATCTCCACACTCTCGACGCCGAAGCGCGCGTGGATCTGCGACTCCGGTTTGTTGGAACGATGGATGAATGTGTTGTTCAGGAACCGGTAGCGGCCGTTGCTCTGGCCGGTGCCGTCGCCGCCGATGCGCACGTTCCGCCCGTTCCTGGCGGCGATCAAAACGTTACCGACCACGTCGCTGTCTTCCCTGGCGCGATCCGCAGGAACACCGCTGGCCGGATCCGCACCGACGAGATCCAGATTGTGGTAGAAAGCGTTGCTGATCCAGTTGCTGTAAATGTTGTTTCGTTCCGCGCGGGACTTGACGTTGTTGCCGCCCCTGCCGTCGTGGATGTAGCAGAATTGCAGCCGGAAGACGGCTCGGGGACATGCCTCCTCGTCCGTGGCGATGTAAAGCTGATGATCCGCATCGCCGCCGCCGCAGTCATAGACCTCGCAATTCTCCACGGTCAGGCTGCCGGATCCATGGTCGGATGACATGATGCCGTTCGTGCATGCGTGGACGACGCAATCGCGGATGGTGATATCGTCGGCGCGATGATTCAGGCCGCGGCCTGCGACGTCAACGATCTCGAATCCCTCGAACACGTAATGGCTGCGGGAAAAGTCAACGCCGTTGCGACCGCCGGCAATCAGCGGACGTTTTCCGTTCATCTTCTCGCCGCGGATGGTGATCGGACGATCGGCCTTACCTGCTTGGCTGAAGGTGATCCCTCCATCGTAGCGTTGGTCGCCGTCCACGAGCACCAGATCGCCGGGGACGAGCAAACCCTCGATCTCCTGAATGGTCCGGTGCGACCGCGTGGGGCCAATGCGGTAAACGCCGGCGGCAGGTTCAGCGCCGGTGACCGCCGCCACGAACGACAGCGACAGAGCGAGAAGCAACCCGAATGCGGATCCTTTTTTTCGATGGCCTTCCCGATTTCTGCCGGTTTGCATTTCCACGGAACAATCCGTGCGGTGTTCACCAAGGAACGGCGTGCCTCCGCTTTTCCAGATTTTTTCGGCAAGCAAGCTGATGTTCGTCATTTGAAAGTCTCACGAGATTGGACGTGCGACGCGCGAAACACGAGCGGCCAAAACGCGGATCTGTCTGGCAAGTCAGGGGGTCTGTTCCTCGCCCGCGCCGGTCGGGTTCTTCCCGCGGGAGCCGGGATTCGTCCTGGCAGGCGGTTTCCGTTCGTTGGGCGGCTTCACTTCCGTAACGGGTTCGGTCAGACTCCGCGGCGGCACACTGATCCGGAATCCAGGTAAAAAACTGCCCGGCTGGAGCGGATCACGCGGCAAGAGCGGCGGAAGATCGTTGCTGCCAAAAAGCGAACCGTCCTGCAGCACCGCGGCACCGTTCGCCGAGCTCATACCGTTCCGTCCGCCGCCCCATGGGAGGCGTTGGAGCGCCGCAAAATTCACGTTCGTTCTCCGGGGAGTCTGAGGTGGTCGCGTGGGCGTCAAGGCCGTCGGCGTCACGTAGCCCATGTGCCCCGCGTCCGTCACCACACGGGTGAATCCAAATTCCCGTTTCAAGGCCACCAAGTGCGTCCCCTTTGGGAGCATGAAATCCGGAGCCGAGCTTCGCCCCGACCAGTAGGAATAAAACGGCGTGCTTTTGACCGACACCTCGTAGTGCCCGATATCGGCCCCGCGGTCCATCGTCTTGCACCCGGAAAAGCCAAGCGCCAGGACCGCAGCACAGACAGCCAGTGTGCAGCGCAGGCGCACAGTGGCCGCGGCTCGCAGCACCCGGCTCAAACGCATTTCCTCCGGTTCTGCTGCTGACCATTCGCTTCCTCGCACGGCCAACTGTTGCCCGACCGTCCGTACATCGGCACGACGCGGTGATGCATCCAGGCAGCCTCGCTCAGCCCGGTCGGGCGTATGCTGAATGGAATAAAATTTGAGGTTGTCGCCCGGACGCATCAGGGTCTGACGCATACTCGGAGGCGTATCCGGTGGCAAAGTCTTTCGTTTTGAGGCGTCGATGCTGGCAGGCATGGGGTTGTTCGCAGATTTCCGGGAACGGATCGTTCGCGAAGCGTCCGAGTTGGACAGTTCCGGGAGTGGCGGCCCGTCCACCCTCGGCGTCACCGGCCCCGAAACCAGTGCACCGTCGCTGCGAGAGCCTCGTCGAAACCGGACTTCGGCGCGAAGCCGGTCGCGCGAAGTTTTTCGACCGACGCCGTGGAATGCCTCACATCGCCGGGCCGCCCGGGCTTGTAAACGATCGGCGATGCGGATCCTGCGAGCGTGACGATTTTCCTGGCAAGTTCATTGACGGTGATGCGACCGCCCCTCGCGACGTTGAAGACACCCGTGAGACCCTGCGTTGTCGCGGCGTGGACGTTTGCAGCCACGACATCCAGCACGCTCACAAAATCACGCGTCTGCTCCCCATCGCCATAAATTGTAAGAGGCCGTCCTGCGAGCGCCGACTCGATGAAAGCGGGAATGGCAGCGGCGTACGAACCGCGCGGATCCTGCCGGGGACCGAAGACATTGAAGTACCGGAGGGCGGCAGTCTCGAGAAGCCCCTCACGCTGGAACATTCCGCAATAGAATTCGCCATCGAGCTTCGTGATCGCGTACGGGCTGCGCGGCTCCGGCATCATGGTTTCGACCTTCGGCACGATCGGATTGTCGCCGTAGATGGCGGCGGATGAGGAAAAGCACAGCTTCCTCACCTTCGCCCGTGCCGCCTCCTGAAGGACGATCAGCGTTCCGGTGGTATTGGTCGCGACGCACTCAACAGGCTGCGTCATGGACTCCGCGACACTCACCATCGCCGCCAGGTGAAAAACGAAGTCCACCCCTTGCACCGCAGCCCGCACCGTGTCGCGATCGGCAATCGTTCCTTCGATGAATTCGTGACGCACTCCCGCCAGATTCGCTTTCGCTCCAGTGCGGAGGTTATCCAGCACGCGCACGGTGGCTTTTTCCTGAATGCTTCGAGCCAGGTGGCTTCCGATAAATCCTGCGCCGCCGGTGATGAGAACATTCATGGTCTGAGATTAAAAGCGGCAGTGCGCAGTGGAATTTGGGTTTGCGGATCGAACCGTGATAACCGGGGATAGAGCGATGCAAGTCTCAATTCGCGGCGTGATTGATTTCGCGTCCAAGGGGAAATTATAGAGCGGTGCAAATTGAATAATCCTAAATTCCGCAGTTGATGTATGACAATTTCATCCTGCGGCGGGCTTCAGAAAGGCGAAATCGGGCGCTCGGGCGTTTGAAGATTTCAACTGCGGCGCAGTTTGTTCCAGGCAGCGCAAACTCAGGAACGAACGGGAATGAGCGAAAAAATTGCATCGCGCCCCGGAATCGAAGGCTGTGCACCGATGCCCTGCGTCGCCAGTGCTCCCGCGGCGTTGGCAAAATGGATTGCTTCCTCCAACGCCATGCCACTGGCGCTGGCGATTGTGAACGCCCCCGCGAAGGCGTCTCCCGCACCCACGGTGTCCACGGGGATGACCTGCGGCGGCGCGATCTTCAGGATTCCGCTCACGGTGATGACGAGCGTGGGATCGCTGCCGCGGGTGATGATCATTTGCCGGCAATGAGCGGCGGCGCGTGCGCGTTGCGGCTCGGCGTCGATCTCGGCGTGCGTCATGGAAACGAGCGCGGCCGCCTCCTGCGCATTGAGGATGAGCGTGTCCACTTCCACTCGGGCTCGGATGAATTCAGAAGTCAGCGGTGACGGATTGAGGATCACCGGGACTCCGGCTGCAGTGGCGATGTGGATCGCGTGGAGCACGGTCGGCAACGGGCATTCCAGTTGGAGCAGCAGGGCAGCGGCGGAGCGGATGAGGGCGGCGTGCTCATCAACATGAATGGGCATGAGCGCGTGATTCGCACCCGGACTGACGACGATGCTGTTTTCGCCGGAGTCATCGACCGTGATGAAGGCACAGCCGGTTGACGGACCGGCTTTCATGATGGCCCCGGTGTGGATGCCTTCGCTGCGCAGATGCTCGATGTATCGGGTGCCGGCATCATCTTCGCCCACGCAGCCGATGAGCGTAACATCCCCGCCAGCCCGTGCGGCAGCGAGTGCCTGGTTCGCGCCCTTCCCGCCAAAGCATGTGAAGGCGGCGGTGGCGGTGAGAGTCTCGCCGGGTGTCGGAATGTGCGGAACGCGCAACGTGTGATCCACGTTCAGTGAACCGATGACGACGATCTTCGGGGGCTGGGGCATCAGGCAGCGTGCGCCCGGCGCGGCTGAAGTTTCAATTCATCATCCCGCGCGCTCCGCATCTGGACGCCATACCGTCCTCGCGGTTCAGAAGACGCGTGGCGGCTGAGAAAATTCGGTGAGGCAGCAACAACCGCTTCGACCCGCTCAACTCGTGTAGCACGGATTTCGCCAGCGATCGCAGTGTGTGGTCTTCGCGGACCCGGAGGCCCGACACCCGGCGTGAAGTACGCAATCTCGCTTTCGCGAATTTCACGCAACGCGAGTACCCGACACATCGGATGCTCCAGGAATTGATCCAACTCGACGGCTCCGACTCGGCCGCGGGCGATCTCGCCACCCGCCTGCTGCCGTGGCGCTCGTGCATGGTTGCGAGGGCGTCTGGAATGCAATATTGGGGAAGATTCCCTGTCATCTCCAGAGCATCTGTGCCACACACGGCGCATGAATGTGGAACGACTCAAGTATGTGATCTGGGCGGCGGATATGCCGCGTGCGGTGGCTTTTTACGCCAAGGTCTTCGGCGGCACGGTGCTGAAGCAGAATGAGATCATCAGCGAGGTGTCTGTTTGTGGCGGCGTGATCGGCATACACGGCGGGGGCGAAGGAAAGCGGACGTGGACGGGGCTCAGCTTCCAAGTGCCCGATGTGATCGCGGGCGCGTCGGAAATCGTGGCGGCAGGCGGTCAGCTCGTACGTGAACCGCAGCCGGAAGATGGCGATGCACCGCATTTGGCCATGTGCGTGGACACGGAGGGAAATGAAATTATGCTCACGCGGAAGCGCCCGTAAAGGAGCGGTCCCCTGCGAGGGTAATTTGCGCGGCGCGTGCGGCCTCTTGCGGGGCTTTATCCGTGAACTGCGATCTTTCCGGGACGGTGTTACTTCATCCGGAAAAAGTGCGCTTGAATGCGGGACTGCAAGGAATTCGCTTCCGCGCCCGCCGCACCGCAAACGGTCAGAATGCGGACGGCTATCGGGGAGTGAGGGGGTATGGTCTCTTCGGGTTCAGCCGCGCGCCGATTTCCTCCAGCGCCACTTTCAAATCTGCCCCGGCCTCTGATGTCTTTCCAAGACCGTTGAATGCGCGCGCTCGGCGGATGAGCCACGAACTCTTGATGCGCGAGTCCTGCAATTCCGGCTCGATGACTTTCAGCGCCGCGGCAAACTGCCCGGCGTCAATCAACGCCTCCACCCGTTCGATCCCGAGCACGCCGGCGCCGGTCTCCGCAATCCCCTCGTCCAGTCCCGCGACACGTTCCTTGTGCGCCTTGAGGCGGCGCTGGATGTCGCTGCGCATGAGATACCACTCGGGGTTCTGGCGGTGCAATTTCAGCGCGGCGTCGCAATCCTCGAGCGCCTTCCTGTTTTCGTTCTGTGAAAGGAGGATTTCCGCCCTGAGCATCCGCAGCGAAGCAATATCCGCCGGCTCCTCCGTCTTGAGCGCAAGCCCGCGTGCGACAGTCGCCATGGCGTCCGAGGGCTTGCCGCCAAGAAAAAGAACGCGCGCGAGTTCGCGCTGGATCCCCACCGATCCCGGAGCAAGCGCAGCGGCCCGCTCCAGATCCTTCGTGGCTTCCGGGATCTTGCCGAGGACACGGTATTCGACCGCGCGCTCCGAGAGCAGATCCGCGGTAACGCCGGTCTTGTTCATCCGCTCGGTGAGTTCCTCGATTTCGTGCTCCGGGCCCTCGTGCGCGATGGCTGCAAAGGGAGCGATGCAACCAAGCGCGGCGAGCCAGAGATGGACGGCGGCGGGGCGCATCAGTCCTTGATGACGAGCGTGGGGCTCAGAAGAAAATCCGCACGGTCCGCGCTGCTGGCATGGCCCTCGATGGCGAGCACGTTGACGCCGTCCTTGAGATACCTTTTCGGGTCCGGGAGCACGAAGTACTGGCTGCCCTTCTGCTCGCGCGCCTTCACGTTTTGCGCACTGCGCCCGCTGCTGCGCGCAACGCCGCTGCGCGCGACTTCCCTGCCGTTGATGTACGCGATGAACCCGTCGCTGAAATCAATCTGCAAGCCCATCTCCGTGATGCGATCCACCTGCGCGATCTCGAACTCCCTCCGCGCGTAGAGCACCGTGTGCGTGCCCCGCATCCCGCGCACATCCGTGCGAAAAACCGCCTTCCCGTGGCCAAACGCCGCCGCCCCGGTCTTCCAGCCATCGGCTGCGAATCCCGCCTGCGTCCAATCCTTCCCCCGCACCGGCAGCTCAAAGGTGTATCGCCACTCAGCGCCCAGCGGCACGACGGCCTTGTGACCCACCGTGGGGGCGGCGGCGACTCTCACGGGGCTTGCTGGCTTCTTGTACTCCGGCGGCATCCAGGGCAGCGCGATCCGCACGGGCGTCACGCTGCCGCGCTTGACGATGCTAAAAATGTCCGACTGCACGCCTTCGCGATTGATCATCCGGGCGGTGAGCGTGTCGCCTTTCACATCCACCAACACCGA
>Ga0315909_10000395_pt1 | contig 58539 bp, 69 predicted proteins | sample LakEriMetagenome_11_FD_203527 | JGI IMG/M metagenome (GOLD analysis project Ga0315909, IMG submission 203527) | Freshwater fungal communities from buoy surface, Lake Erie, Ohio, United States - Buoy 2 MA125 | ecosystem: Environmental > Aquatic > Freshwater > Lake | place: USA: Lake Erie, Ohio... | reverse complement strand
GCCGCAAACATCACACTCGGTCTTGTCGCTGATGCCGAGAACCGTGTAGCGCTTGTAGGTGGTGTTCATTTCTCTGTTCCTTCTCTGTTGAACTGCTTGATTGCAGTGACGCTAGTGTAAGCGATCCTTCAAGAGAAGGTCAACATCTTTTCCTACTTTTTTGTAGGGTCAATCACCAGAGTCGCCTCTCCTGCAACAGCCCACCTGTTGGTGGTTGGCTTGAAGACGCACTCTGCCCAGTGATCCTTGTAGCGCTTGAAGTACCTCTTGGTTCCTTCAGGACATGGCTTGCCTGCGATGTCTTCCGTCACCACCAAGAGGGTCTTGCGATCCTCGATGATGGTGCAGGGGGTCTTGTTACCCCAGTTCAGGATGACGCCCTTAGTCATACTTGCCGCTTCCCCAAGTCCCTGGACGAAAGTCATGCGAGAAGACATGCGACTCGTAACCCTTGGTTGAGCCCGTAGGAATCCACGAAGGAGCGTCGATGATGTCTTCGCATGCGAAGTCAATGCCGAAGCCCCACTTCCTGTCCAGGCCGTCAACCCATTCGTTGCCGGTGCGATGTGTCGTGTTCATCAGAATAGTCCTTCAGGTAGTTCGCTGTGGGGGATGGGGTCTGGCCTTGTGGGTGGAACGTCATGCGTCTTTGAGGGCCTGACTGTTCCGAAAGGCCAGACAGGAGGAGCGTTAGGTGCTCTGGTCCCGTCTGGCTTGGTGTACATCAGATTGCGGTGGTCTTGATGCTGTACACCGCGGTGGACTTGGTGTGCTTAGCGATCAGGTCAACGGGAATGTTGAGTTCCTTGGCAATAGCCTTCCAATCGACGGTAGAGCGATTGGACTCGGTGTAAGCGGCAACATACGAAGCACCGACCAACACCTTCTGACCAGACATTGAGGCCACATCCTTGAGTTCGTCCTTGATGGCATCGGCTTGCTTGGTGAGTTCTGCGATCTTGGCGTTGAGAGCGCCGAGTGTGTCGATCTTGACGCACTGCTCAACTGCGTCGAAGAACTGAACTTGTGCTGGGGTCAGAGCTGCATTCATTTCGCTTTCCTTCACTGATCTACTGCAACATCGCAGTGATGCTAGTGTAAGCGATAGTTTAAGTTGGCATCAATAGGTTCCCGACTACTTTGTGGGGTTAATCAACTCCAGCGTGTCCTTCAGCAGGTCTTCCTCGGTGAACCCCCAATGCTTCGGGAAGCCCTTCGTGCCTAGCCCATGCACTCCAGTGTTGCCGCGGTGGTGCTCAGGACACAGAGGGATCACGCTGAAGTGTCCTGATCTCTTGCCCATGCCTGCACCATGCCTAGGGTGATGGAGTTCTGCAGGCGTACCCGGATGTCCCATCCTCCTGCATACAGAGCAGCCAAGCTCGGCCACCTTGCTCATGTGCTTCTTCTCTGCAAGTGTTGTCATAGGACTGCCTTGATCTCCTGCCTGCTGCTGGCCTCTCTTGAGCGCCAGACATCGATGCGTGCTTGTGCTGCTACCAACCCCCACCTGATCTCTTCTTCGGCCTCTACAGCGGCTTTAAGGCCTTGCAGCAGGTCAACGTATTCCTGATCGGCGTATGCCTCACGCTCCTGCGCCGCGGATGTTTGGTGGCCTACAGACTGTGCGTACTGCATCAGCACAGCCTTCTTGCTCTTGCGGAACTCCTCGAGGTAGATCCGTTCAGCCTTGGCCTTTGCGTACTTTTTGCCGTGCTTAAAGATGTACTCGATTGCGTCATCTGGTTCCATCAAGTTCCTCCATCGTTCGCTGATGATCATTAACCTTTTTCACCCAATTCAGAAACGTGTCCTTATCCATCGTGTGCTTTGCATGATTACAAACTTTGCAACAAGAAACCGTGTTTTCTTCTGCATACCCCATATCATTATTCAATCTATCAATACCATTGTATTTTTGATTGTAATATGTGGTCTTATACAAATTTGACGGGGGATCTCCACAAAAATAACAGTTTCCATTCAAAAGACTCAGCGCATATTCATCGCTTAAACCCCAGACAAGATTGCGTTTTTTTGCATTTGATTTGTATATAGACTTTATTGAATTAAATGCGGCCTGTGTCTTCGCCACTAAATGCCTAGACTTTATGCCATTTTCTGCAGAAGTTTCGGAATGCAGGCACCCACATGATTTTGTTTTGCCTGAAGTTAACCCACCAGTATCAACCTCAGTTTCTTTTCCGCATTCACATCTACATTTCCATCTTCTTTTGGATGTCAGCCCGTACTTGATCGATGGCATCATCTGAACCACCGTCAGCCTGCTGAACGTCTTTCCTGTTAGATCGACAAGTTTGTACCCCATGCTTATCAAGCTCCTCCATTGACCTCCTCAAGTATACGCTGAGATCAAGGGCCTCTTCATAGGCGTTCTGCAGCCATTCCCGCAACTCCAATGGGTTCTCAGCTACGGTAGTTCCGTACTTGTTGATGCCCATCTTCTGCCGGTATTCGATGTCCTGACACACCGCCAGTTCAGTTCCTGTTGGCATGTCTGCGCTCCGATTCCCTCAACATCCCTTCAGCAGCGTCGTAGACATCCTGCGCCGTTACATGCTGCTGGCCGCTAACGATCACCGCGTGTTGGATGAAAGCCGCAAAAACATCCAGCAAAGTCGGTTCTCTCACAACTCTTGTCTGCGGAGCCACTCCGCCAGCAGCAGTGCTTCTGCTACGCCGTGGTCTTTTTTGCGGGTGAGGGGTGCTGTCGTCCATAGTTGCCTCGCAAGTTCCAAACTGGTGGATTTTTCTGCTGTCACGCCCATGTCTGCCTTCCACCTTTGCGGTCGGACGATGTACCACGGGTCTCGGAATAGCTCTGTAACGGCTTCTATGGCCCCTACAGCACGCGCAAAGGTGAAGGTTGAGGCTACCCCCTGCTTCGGCATGGAATGAACGTCCTCGACCACGAATATCGCGTCATTGCTTCCGATTACTTGTCCAAGCTGGTCACGCAACTGGATTGCCTTGATTCGGCCACCCTCGTTAGGTATTGGCCCGCAGGCAACGTAGTCACCGTGATGGTTCACTACTCCCCATGCACCAGAGACTGCTCCGGGGTCTAGCCCGATGAAGAGTCTCATTTACTCTCCACAGAAGCACGCAATGGCTTCTTCGTCCTGATCAAACATATCTCTCTGCTCTTGGGCGAACTTCAGCATCGCTGCGTAAGAAGGGCGGTCAGTCCAAAACTTAGCGCCAGAAGGCGCAGAGGCCAGGGCCAGGGCCTCCATCTTGATCCACCACACCGCACGCTCAGGCTTCTCCGCTATCAGGCTTTGTATCTGCGCTGCACCTTTTAAGTAACAGAGATCACAGTTGCCGTGATAAGTGACACCGCTAATGTTTGGTAGTTCAAGATCAAAAGACTGCGCTGCCCAAAACTCGCCAACCATTTCTTTGGTTATGCCAACCTTACCAAGAGGCGCAACTTTCTCTTCATGCTTGCCGTAATCTTGATTGCCAATCTTCGCCAGTCGGCGCTGTTCGTCTGCCCGGATGCCAAGCATTAAATCCCACTCAGTCCAACCGATGCTTTTCAGATAACGGTGGATTGCGCGGACCTTCATCTCCACCGTGCAGAAGCGGCTGACAGGGTTAGGTAGGTAGTTGCGCTTGCGGATGATTGCTTCAAAGGGTTCACCATCCCTGCTGGCGGTTTCAAACGTGACAACACGGAAGCGATCTTTGGTTTCTTCCGCATCAACGTACTCCACCCAGGTAATCGGAACGCCCCACTCTTTGCTGCAACGGTCTACAAACCTCAGCGTTGCCTCATCTTCTTTCCCCGTATTCGCAAAACAGACCTTAGCCTCTTCCGGCAAACCATCGTTACTCTGAAGCACACGCCACAGCATGTAGGCGCTGGTCCTGCCTCCAGAAAATGAAATGCAAGTGGGACCATCAATCTTGAATGGATCACTCATACCACTCTCCTTTTCTTCCTTTGTTGCCTAATGACCACTGCTTCTTCGTGTCACGCTCAAGCGTAGATGTCGGATGCAGCTTCTTGAATCGCTCCAGCCAATCGTGAGATGCCTGCCTGTCCCTTAATCGGTACTGAATAAGCCACCTTACGAGGCACTGATGCTGGAAAGTTAACTGTGACTCGTTGGTAGGCGTCGGTGTTGTCTGGCTCACAAAGCCTCTCCATGGTCATCTCGCTCTCCTGCCAGTAGTACACGCAGTTCTGCCTCTTCAGGCACCAGCCACCCATGCAGTTCATTCCAACCTCAACGCGATCTTAAACTTCTCGATCTGGATGCCGGTCAGCTTCTCACCGCAATCGTGGCGGTGCTTCAGCTTGTGCGCCCAGGCAAGGTGAGTCTGCGGAATAAGCCCTGCAGGAAACTTCATCGCGGGCCAGATGTCTTTGCAGTAGACCTCGTAGCACCTTGAGCATCTCGCACCCAAGGTAGAGAGAGCTTCAGCCGTGGCAGGGTTGTTGCAGAACTTGCAGGTGTAGGCGGTATAGGTGCCTTCAGTTTCACGCTTGACGTAGCTCATTGGTCGTACTTCCCATCAATGATCTTTTGAAAATTCGTGGCGTTCACCACCCACTCCAAGTCTGGCTTCCAGACACGGCCTTGACTCTCAAAGCCGTTCGACAACTTCGTGTCTTTGGCGATGTAGTCAAAGAACGAACCCCACCACTCCAAGCCAGCGTCTTGCGTGGCATAGCCATCTTTGTTGAAGGCGGAAGGCTTAGAAGCCTGCACCCAGCGCTGCCTCAAGGCAGCAGCCCTGGAGCCCTCCCAGATTCTGGGCTGGGCAAGATGAGGGAGCTTCTCCTTCCAAAGCCAAAGAATCTCTCTTTGCGGGCAGGGAGGGAAGGCACTTCCCGACAAAGAACCTTTAGGTTCTATATCTATTGGTTCTTGGTTCTTGGTTATTGGTTCATGGTTAGGGTTACGACTGGGTTCTTCTGGGATGCCACTGGTATCCGATTGGGAACCCATTGGGTTCTTTGGCCTGCCTCCCAGACTGCCGTTTCGCTTGTTTCTTTCAGCTAACTGACGAAATCTCTCGATCTCTTGCTGGCAGCGGTCCTTTGAGTAGCCCTCTTCCGTGCGAACGAAGAAGTCTCGCAGTACGGATTCAACCGTCTCGGTTGCCACTCGCAACCGTCTGGAAACCCATTGGGTATCGAGCGGTATTGGCTTCTCAGAGGTGTAGTACATATCGAGCAGACGTCGATATGCCAAGTCTTCCTCGTTGGAAAGATGGCTGGTTGAGGACAGGTAGTCCCCGACATGGAACTGGTAGTAATGCATGAACACCTCTAACGACACCTCTGAAGGAAACCAACGGCAGGCGGAGGTGTGACGCTTTTCGGTCAGGGGATCAGCCAGACCTAGCCGGGTTTCGCAACACTTTAACTGACTTCTGCTGGCTGGCGCAAGCCTTTTTTGTTGCCCCTGCCGCCCATCTTGCCTGCGGCTGCCGCCTTGAGCAACCGTTCGTGTCGCTTCTCAATGTCGAACTGCCACTCAACATGGACCCACTGATCGTGCTCGTTCAGCAAGAAGAACTTGATCAGGACAGGGATGATGCAGTCCCAATCAAGCCCGATTGAGCTGCAAAGATCATCTGTGTTGTTGGGGATCGGCCCTTCTCGCTCGTAGTACCGGTCCATCAGCCTGCGGTAGGCAAGGTCTTCGGCATCGGGCAGACCGTAGGTCTCCAACTGGTATGCCTTGAAATCAAACTTGTACCAGTTCATGGGGCACCAAAGATGTCAGGACGCAACTCCATCCGGTCCACCGCACCTTCAGTGACTTGATGGATCGCAGTAGCCAGAGCCGGGGAACAAGGCACTCTGTTGTTCACCAGCAAAGACATCCAAGTCTCACTCACGCCGATCTTCTGGGCCAGCTTCTGCTGAGACCCTCGGCCTTGAGACTTCAACCATTCGCGCAGGTGCATAGATCCTCCAAAGTTTGATGTGATCTTACACAAGTGTCTGAGTGTTGTAAAGGGTATTGTATTGTTTCGTTAAACGCACTATGATCTCGTCACTTTGATGGAGCGAAGCAATGACGTTAGACGATGAAATCAGCGAAATGATTCAAGACCTCCTGAAGAGACTGTCCGAAGCACTTGATCGGGCAGAAGCTGGTGAAGCTACAGCGCAAGACTGGAAGCTGATCCGTAGACAACTTGGACTTTAAGGAAACATCATGGGACTCACAGCAAAAGCCTCGAGCGAATCTAAGTTCACACCCGTACCTGCGGGCATGCACCTTGCCCGGTGCTACCGCATCATTGACTTGGGAACTCAATCCACCGAGTGGCAAGGCCAGCAAAAGAAGTCTTACAAGATCATGATCTTGTGGGAAGTTCACGGGGAAGACGAACAAGGCAAGGCTCTGGTCACCGACCGCAACGAGCCGATGAGCATCTCTAAGAACTACACGATGAGCTTGGGTGAGATGTCTCGTCTGAGGGCGGATCTGAAGGCTTGGCGTGGCCGTGACTTCACCGCAGACGAACTGCGGGGCTTTCAGTTGAAGAACGTTCTGGGAGCGTGGTGCATGTTGACTGTCATCCACGCCGAGGGCAACGATGGAAAGGTCTACGCCAATGTCTCCAACGTTAACCCTGTGCCCTCCGCGCTGCGTAAGGCAGGTCTTCCTGAAGGCGTCAACCCTCTGACTACCTTTGACCTTGACAACCCTGACATGGCTTTGTTTGACACCTTCTCCAACAACTTGAAAGCCAAGATCGAAGCCAGTCCTGAGTGGAAGGCTAAGGGGTCTGCTGCAGAGCAATACCAGAAACAGCAGAACGCTGAGTTCTTGGCTGACATGGAATCGGAAATCCCTTTCTGAGTTACTACAGCTTTGATTGAGGTAATAACTCATGCCAGCTAAACTCATTGACCGTTCAGGCCTTCGCTTTGGTAAATGGACAGTAATTTCGCTTGCCAAGAAACAAAAATATGGCGTCTTTTACTGGAACTGCGCCTGCGATTGTGGAGTAACAAAAGAAGTCTTGTTCCGCAGCTTGTCTAGCGGCGCAAGCACCTCTTGCGGGTGCAACGCTGTTGCCAAAAGAGTTGAAAAGATAACCAAGCACGGCTACGCAGGAACGCCCACATATCGTAGCTGGCACAGCATGCTGCAACGGTCTTTGGGCAAGGGTGGGCATGAGTCTTACCCCGAAAGAAACATAGGCGTATGCCAGGAATGGCATGACTTTGAAATCTTTTTGCGCGACATGGGAGAACGTCCCGATGGATGCTCTCTTGATCGAATCAACAACAACATTGGCTACTCAAAAGCCAATTGCAGATGGGCCGATCAGAAAACTCAACAAAACAACAAAAGAACAACTGTGTATGTGTATACCGATGATGGAATAGTCACCGCCACACAGGCCACAGCTATTCTTAATGTCGGCATTAGCGGCATACGACATAGGCTGCGGGACGGAAAACTACAACGCGCATCGCAGATTGACTTTTACGAACAAACGATAAACAGGAGAACCGCATGAGCAGTTTTAACTATCTTGAGCTTGAGATTGTTCGATGGGCCGAGCAAAGAGGCATCATCCCTAACAGCACCCCGGAGGCACAACTCCTCAAGGCCGTATCCGAACTCGGGGAACTTGCGGACGCAACCCTCAAGAAGGATCTGGAAAAGATTGCAGATGGTGTTGGTGACGTAATGGTTTGCCTCATTAACTACTGCGCTCTGCAAGACCTGAATCTTGTTGACTGCCTTGAATCGGCCTACAACGAGATCAAAGACCGCAAGGGCACCATGATGCCCAACGGCGTATTTGTGAAGGAGGACAAATGAACGCCTGGGAGAAGATCAAGGTGTTGTTCCAGCCGCCCTCTGCGGAAGTGCTGGCCGCTCAGGAATATGACCATGCCCGCCGAGCGCTTCTAGAGGCTCATAGCGCACGCGAATACGCAGAGGCAATGGTGACGTACCACCAGACCAGAATTGAACGTCTGAAGGCCACTCTGGCGGGGGAGGGAGCATGAACGACCATCCAGAAGCGGCGGAAGCGGCAACAGAAATTGGGCAAGAAGAGCCAGACTTCTACAGCCTGGAAATGATGTTGGAGGAGACCGCCAAGTTTGCCATCGGATTTTTGGTGATCTTCGCCGTGGTCGGCGCGATTGCTGCTCTTGTGGGGTACTTCGTTTGAAAACCCCATGGTTTGATGGGGGAGAGAACCCCGTGCGGATCGGTGTCTACGAACGTGACCACTGTGGAAACTTTGGCTACTCCTACTGGAGTGGTGCTGAATGGTGCTTTGGTTCACTCACCATCGGCGGGGCACTTCTCAGCAAAGTCCCATCAAGGTTCCAAGACCTGCCCTGGAGAGGGCTAAAGGAGGATGTATGAGCCTACGCGAAGCCGCCCAGCAGGCGCTGGAGGCGTTGGAATTGGCCTACGCTGGCACACCCGCGATTACGGTCCACGGCAAAGCCATCGCCGCCCTCAAGGCCGCGCTGGAGCAGTACGACAAAGACCGGGTGTGGATTGAGGAGCGCAGGGCCAACTGGGTTTTACAGCGCAAGTTGGTTACGGAAACGCCGGAGCGCGACAAACAGCGGCAGGAGTATGAGGAAGCACGCAGCGCCGCGCTGGAGCAGCCGGAGCAGCCGGTGGCGTGGTGCGACAAGGCCGCGCTGAAGGAGCGCAACGCATGACTCGCGACGACATCATCCGACTACGCGAATTGTGCGATCAGTGGGCAGAAGACCATCTGCAATGCGTGGGCGAATATCACCCCGACTTCCACGCGGTCAGTGATGAACGCTTCGCCGCCCTTGTCGCCGCTGCCGAGCGCGAACGTGCTTGCCGCATCGTGACTGGCTTGTGCATCAGTGACAACAACGCCAGAGAGATTAACGAGGCGATCAGAGGGCAACCATGATCAGCAGCAACATCTACAAGTACAAGCCGCAAGACTTTGCGCGCTGCGAGAGCAATCCTTTGCTCGACCAGTGCAAAAGATGTGGACGAAACGTGCACATAAATCCTGCGCATCCGGGATGGCAAACGTGGATAGGACCGTGGACAGGTCACGGGCCTTGCCCTAATGGAGACTTCATGGAGATCAAGAATGCTGACAGCTAAAGAACGACCATCAGACGCAGGACACTGGTACTCCAGAAACGGAGAACCCACCTACACAATCCTTGGGAAGAACGGGAAGATCCGCAACACCACGCTCAGAGACGCTAGGGAGTTCAACCTCGTCCCAAGTGTCACTACGATCCTGAACGTGGCCGCAAAGCCTGCTCTGACGAAGTGGTTGCAGACTCAGGTTCTCCTTGCTGCGCTGACGCTTCCGAAGATCGACAACGAGTCAGAAGACGACTACATCGAGCGAATCCTCGAGGACTCCAAAGCCCAAGGCAAAGCTGCAGCAGATGCAGGCACTGACATCCACGCCTCGATACAGGGCTTCTACGAGGGTCAGGGATATGGCAGGCATGAACCCCATGTCATCGCCTGTAAAGAGGCTCTAGAGGGCTTCTACGGCCCCCAGGAGTGGGTTGCCGAGAGATCCTTTGCCCACGAACTTGGGTACGGCGGGAAAGTTGACCTTCATGCCGACAACATCGTGGTTGATGTGAAGACCAAAGACTTCACTGATCCTGCGAAGGTGGATGCTTACGATGACCATCTGATGCAACTGGCGGCATACAGGGTAGGTCTTGGCATGCCTGAAGCAAGATGTGCAAACATCTTTGTGTCTAGGTCCGTCCCAGGCTTGGTAACGATGCGTCATTGGACGCAGGAAGATTTGACGAGGGGCTTTGCAATGTTCTGCAAGCTCTTGGAATTCTGGCAACTAAGGAGTGACTACAAGTGAAAGCAATATCCGCATACCTGACTGCAGACGGCAAGCTATTTGAGTCAGCCGAACAAGCTCATAGGCATGAGTTCATGTTGGCCCGAGAGGAGTCCATCAACGAGTTCATCACTAGCGAGAACAACCATTACAGGTCGATTTCTCAACGGGCAATGGTTAAAAACACCATCCTCAACTGGGAACTCTGGAAGATTCGCAATGACATTGAGTGACGACCTGATCAAGCAAATCTACTTCTACACAGACTCTTTGAACCCCAAGGGTCCTGTAGGAGAAGTAGACATCCTAGATTTCGCCCGCAAGATCGAGGCAGTCTGCAAGATCGAACACGCAAAAGAGGAACATGCTCGTTGCGTAGAGATCGTGTCTCACATGAATAAGGAAGTCGCCAAAGCACTGGCGAATCAGCGACCATAAAAAACCCCCACCCCGGTTAAAGGGTGGGGGGAACATACCGCTTAATTGGCAACTGCGGTAATCCAGGCGGGAGACTTGCCTGAATTCTTTACGGGCGGGGCATCCTGCGCATCACTGCTTGCCTTCCTGCAGGGGTAGCAAATGATGGCTGAGATGCTTCCGCCATTTCTTCGTAAGACAGTTCCTTCTGGTCGGGCTCTAGTCGGCTGCGCATGTACTGCATAGCCCCAGCACCCATACCAATAGGAGCCGCAATAGGTGCAAGCGGCGTCAGCGAACCGACAGCACCAAGAGCAGAAAGACCAGCAAGAGTCGCACCAGTCGTGTCGCCCTCTTCGTACATCTGCTTGGCACGAATGCCTTCTCCACCAGCAGCAGCAAGCGCCAGAGGAGGCAGTGCATATCTCGCACCCAAAGATGCAGGACCGATCATTGATTGGAATATGGCGCTGACCCTCTCAAGACCCGATGGAGGAGTACCACGCGCTATAAGGCGATCCACCAACGCTTTAGGCTCATTTGGTCCTGCTGGCCCATACATCTTGCTTAGACGTTCCGAGACCTTGCCCTGCCCCTTGGATCGCTGATATGCAGCAGATGCTTGGGGTACACCACCTATGCCTGGGCGTTCCTGCCCTGCCCAGTTACGAGCCCACTTCTCTCCACTGGTCCCTCCTTGAGGGCCTTGAGCAGTTGCTGCGCCTTGTGCAATGTTGCGCCCGATTCCTTGAAGAGCAGAGCGACTTACGTCAAGGCCAGCCTTACCCGTTCCCAGAGCAAGGCCAGCACCGCCACCGATGATCTGACCCATCCGGACATCTTGCTCCTTCTGAGCTTGATTCATCCTTTCCTCTAAATCGCCCATGTCCGGCATGCCACTAACCGGGGCTGGAATCTCAGGGGGCTCCATAGGAGCAGTCTGTGGTGGCGCAGCTTGAGGAGCAGCACCCGGTTCTCGCGCAGGCGGAGTCCCTGGTTGCTTGGCCTTGCGCTCCATCTCAAATAGACGCTCTGCAATTATGTTTAGTTGCTCTGGAGTCGCATCCTTGGGGGCGGTGAACCTGATGATCATCCCACTGCCGTCAGTGGCTTCCGCCTCGTACTGCTGAATTTCAGCCATCATTGACCCCCTACTGGACGAATAGTGAATCTGGGCTTACCGGATGGAGTAGCCCCAGGCTGTTGTGCAGGAGGATTGACAGAAAATGCCTTAGCAAGGTCTTGGTCGTAGTTGCTTATCAGGCTCTTGTATGTTGGCGACCGCTCAAACTGGTTGTAGTTCGCTCTCGGGTTCTGCTCTTGGTATCGGCTCCATGCTTCACCGATGTTGATGTCATGCTGCGCACGCATCGCAATCAGCTTTGCCTTTTGCATCAATACGCCTGGGCTTTGACTTATGTTTCCTCCGATATTGCGAACAATTGCTCTCTCGCCCTCAGTAATCGCGCCTTGCTTCTGCATGTACAAGATCGTGTAGGCAAGCTCCATTTCAGCCAACGTGCCAGCAGTCTTAGAAACATTATCCAAGTCTTTTTGGCTTATGTTGGGCATAAGCTGCCGAACACTGTTCTCAAACCCGCCAAGATTTACACTGGTTGTGCCTGCCTTGATGCCTTCGTTGATCAGGTTGCCGAACGCAGAGGCGATACCTGGGCGAGAGAACATGCCAAAGCCCTGCGGGCTCTCACTCACAAGCTGTTGAACTCGATTGGCGTTAAACAGCATTGATCGTGCAGCAGCCGTATTTGTTGTTACCTGCTTTTCTCTCTCAACAGCAGTCCTAGCGCGTCCTACTGCAGTTTCTTTTTCCTCTGCGGCAGACGATTCAAGTTCTTGAGCAGTCAAGACTCTGCCAGGGCCACTTGGTGCTCCCTGCGAAGGAGCCGCGGGCTGCTCTGCAAAGGACGAGACCAAAGACTTCTCAATCTCTCTAAGCCTTGCGGGGTTGCCGCTCATGGCTTCCCTTAAGGCATCATCGTGTTCTCTTGCCCTAGTCATAGGGACATTGAGAGTTTGACCTTCAAGGCCTTTGATAGTCCGCAGTTGAATTGCTACCGGCGTAATGTCTGGTCTCTTGGTTCGATACAGCAAACCAGTAGCCAAGTCCACCATGCCTTCAGGAGTCTCCTGATACCGCTTGCGTTGAAGCTCCCCCAGCTTCTCGGTAATGTCAACAATGCCCTTACTCGGGTCCATCATTGCCGCCCGCAGGAGGTTCACACTGTTGGCGACATTGGGGTTGGGCGGCATGAAAGGCTCACCCTTGATGCCTTCAGTTCCCGGAGGCTGTTGAGCTACCGCCGCTTGTGCAGGAGGTGCCCCAGCCGGTGCGGCCATAGGAGTCGGCGGTTGTGCTCCAGGCTGCCCTGCAGGTTGTGGCTGTCCCGGAGTTTGTGACCCAGGTTGCGGAGGCGCTGCCCCAGGCTCCATTTGACCCATTAGGAAGCGCTGACGAGCCCTCTGTTGCTCAAGCTGCATGCCCTGCTGGGCTACGCCTAACTGAGCCTGGGCAAGTTCCTGCTCTCGCTTGAACTCTGCTTCTTCAGCGCCTCGCAGCTTTCCAGCAGCGTTTCCTAGGGCCTCTCCAAAAGAACCCGTGCGGGTAGGAGCCAAGAAGCCTTCTGCCATCGCAAGCAGAACCGGATCAAACAGCCTGTTCTTTCTTGCGTCCAAAGACTGAGTTACCCGATCAAGAGCCTCTTGGTACTTGCGCTGATACTCTTCAAGTGTGTCAACAGCCATGTTTGACTCCTGTTAATCCCCAGGCCCACGATCTTCGTCAGCAGGAGTTGGTACTTGATACAACGTGTACAGCGAAGCCGTGTCTTGCGGAGTGGCAGTACCTGCAAACACTTTCTCCCACAGCGACTTCAGTCGATCACCAGCAGTACCTGCAGCAGCAGACCCCAAGACCCCAAGCAATCCAGTAGCGGTCGCAAGCGGAGACTGTTGATATGCACCAGCCTCCGGACCAACAAACTTCTGTTCGCTGGTAAGGGGCACTTGATAGCCACGCAACAACCCAGACACGTTGGTCGCCTGATTCAGCGGGAAGTCAAGTTTGCTTTGCTCGTACTTCTGACGTTCAGCACCTGCCTTGGTCAGAGCTTGAGCACCCGTCAATCCGAGTTCTTGCTCCTTGCCAGCAATCTCAGCCTGCGCCCTTGATGCAGCAGTCTGGCCCGTCATCTCATCAATAGCGGCCTTCAGAGCGCCCTCATATCCCTTAGACAGAGCACCGTACTGCTGACCCGTCAGATTAGATTGAACGTCTGCTAGAGACTGTCCTAGAGCCCCCGCGTAGCGCTGGCTTCCAAGACCACCAGAACCTACAAATCCAGCCTTCAGAGAGGGAAGAAGATTGCGCTGCAGGTTCTGCTGGCTCAACCTCGCCATCTCATCCACCACGTTCGTGGTGTACGGATTCATCAGAGCATTGATGCGGTCAGGAGTGATGCCACTTGCTGCGGCAGCAGCAGTCTGACCCGCAGCAGTTAGCCCAGGCTTGTAGGCGTCAGCAGCGGTAGTAAGAGCGCCATACCCCTGCGTTTGCAGAGGGTCATACGCCGCAATGCCTTCTGCTGCAGTTCTCTTTAGAGCATCCTGCCCCGTGTTGGACAGTTGCGTCAGGTAGTTGGTGTAGTAGTCCGGCGCCGTCTGAGTCGTCGTCGTCGTCTTGGTGATATCCGGCAGCGGAGCGCCTTGGGTGATACTCATGTTTAACCCCTAGCTGACTTTTGCTTGCTGGTCTTCTTGAGATACTCAAGAGGAGACTTGGCAGGCGGTGGGAGATCCTTCGGACCAGACGACCTCGCGTGAGCACGGATGGAGTGCATCATGTCGTAGAGTTTATCTGATCCAGCCTTCGTTGAGCCATTTCCTAGCGCAGCAACTACGTCCGCGGGAAAGACGAATTCACCATCGGCCAGCATCGCAGGAATGTCGTCAGACTGCCCGTCTCCCGGCCCTGTCACAGCATCCCCTCGACGGAAGTCAACTCGAGCCTTACCGGAGTGGTGAACTACGTTCAAACCACCCTTTGCATACTGGCCATATCGAGTACCCATCGCAAACAGCGGAGTAGCTAGACCACCCGCCTTGAATGCTGGAGCTTCTTCAGACTTCCTCTCTCCATACGGATCAAGCAGTTCGTCAATGCTCTGCTCTTTGCCGTATGCGTAGCGGTCGGGTTGTTCCATCGGTTGGCTTGGAGTCATAGGTTGTTGCTGCCTTGGAGTTGGGGTGTAGTCGTTCCTCTCAACTTGAGACAAGAACGCGGCAAGGGGGCTGATGAACTTTGCGGCGCCCGATGTTTGTAATGGAGACACAGTAGGCAAAACATCAGCAGGCTTACCAGCAGCAGGCGCCAACATCTGCAAGCCACTTTGCATCCGTTTTTTTCTTGCAGCTTCTTCTGCCGCCTTTGCCGCAGCCAGTTCTTGTGCTGTTTGTGCTTGCGTCAGAGTAGCCAACTGACCAGTCAACTCAGACATTGCAGCATTTGTGGCTGCCGTCTCATCAAGACCCGCCTGGACTAATTGATCAATTCGCTCTTGCAATTGGGCGATACGAGGATCTGCAGGAGGAATTTCAGGCTCATCTATGTTTGTTTTTGTGCCTGCATCAGTCGATGTTTGAGTGTTGGTTGTCAGGTCAACCGCTGTCTGTGTATTGCTGGTTGGATCAACAGTTGTCTGTGTTCCTGTGTTTGCATCAACTGTTGTTGTTATGCCACTAGCCGTGTCTGTGACGGTCTGAGTGTTGGCATTTGGATCAACCGTCGTTTGTACGCCCGCATTTGGGTCAACGGTTGTCTGAGTGTTTGTCGCTGCATCAACTGCGGTCTGTGTGCCTGTATTTGCATCAACAGTCGTAGTCACCCCAGTGTTGTTGTCAACACTCGTCTGCGTGTTGGCATTCGGGTCTGTTGTTGTTTGCGTATTGGTTGTTGGGTCAACAGTCGTTTGAGTGCCAGTGTTCGCATCAACCGTTGTGGTTGTCCCCGTCGTTACGTCAGTTGCCGTCTGAGTATTTGCGTTTGGATCAACGGTTGTCTGAGTGTTTGTTGTCGGGTCAACCACAGTCTCTGTGCCAGTGGCGGCATCAACGGTAGTCGTCGTGCCAGTGCTGGTGTCAACATTTGTCTGAGTGTTTGTGTCTGGATTAACCGTTGTTGCGGTGTTCGCACTGGTATCAACAGCAGTGTTCGCATCTGGATTGACCACTACACCAGTGTTCGTGTCTACCTCAATGCCCGTATTTGGATTTGTAGCCACACCAGTGGCAGTGTCTACCGCAACGCCAGTGTCGGTGTTAACAACCTGATTGCCATCAACAGCAACATCTGTCTTGGTCGCCGTATTGGTTGTTGGATCAACCGAAACCGTATCTCCTGTATTAACAGGGTCAACCGTTTCAACAACTTTTACATTGCCGTCGTTTGTCTCAACAACAGCTTTTGTGCCATCGTCATTGACAGCAACAACTACTGCAGTTTGAGTGGTATCTGTTTGTGTAGCTGCATCAGTCACAGTTGTGTCTTCAACTGTGGTGGCTGTGTTGTTTGTTGAGTCAACAGTTACTGAGTCTCCAGTCGTAACACCAGAAGGCGTGTCAACAATTGCCGTAGTCCCATCTGGAGACTCCACAATCGCCTTTGTGCCGGTGTCGTTTGTTGCGACTACGATTGCTTGATTGTCTGTAGTCAAATCAATAGCTGTATCGGCAACTGTATTGACAACAGCATCTGCCTTCGTGGCAGTGTTGGTTACAGGATCAACAGTTACGCTGTCTCCGACATTGATGTCAGGAGATGTTTGAACAACCGAAGTCTCTCCAGTAGGAGACTGAACAACCGCCAAAGTGTTGTCGTTATTGACTGCAACAACAGTTGAAGGCTCAACAGTCGGCTCAGTAGTTGGCTCAACGGATGGCGTGGTAACTGGCTCAGTAATTGTCTCTACAGGGGTTGGCTCAGTAGTCAAGACCGCAGTATTGGTCGCAGGGTCTACAGCTACCGTATCACCAGTCGTGACACCAAAAGGCGCGTCAACAATTGCAGTGGTCCCGTCTTGGGACTCCACAATCGCCTTGGTGCCAGTTTCGTTTGTTGCGACTACGGTGGCTTGGTTGGTAGTGACCTTATACGCAGGCGCCAATCTGGTTCCCGCCTGCGTATCAACCGTAACTGATTCTCCGAAAGTGAAACTTTCCCCAGGATTACCTGCAGCTACTTGTACGACACTGCCGTTTGCTAACGCAACCGTTGCGGTGTCTCCGTACTGGCCTACATCTACGATCTTTCCCTCAATCCGACCAGTTGGAGCTGGGCCTGTCAGAGACGTAACCTCCCCCGTATACGGGTTGGTCATCGTTTGATTCTGAAGGTTAATCGTATATTGACCGCCGACCTTCATCCCAGGGAATGCAGTGACAAGCGTTCTATTCCCAAATCCGTCTTGAATTACAGCGTTTTCAGCATCAACACTAAGCACCCAACCAGAAATCTGAGTAGGCGCTGCAGGCGGATTCAGTCTTAGTTCTTCCTCCCGTCTTGCTTGATCTTCTCTCTGCTTAAAAAACAAGGCCCAATCTGTTTCGTCCGTGGCCGTTCCGTCCTTGGCATCTTGACGCTTCTGGTCAATGTAGGCACTGCTGTATCCAGCAGCTTGCATTGCATTAGCCACTTGATCGAATGACTTTCCAGAAGCCAAGGCCTGATCAATGTACTGATTAAGTTGAGCGATGGACGTCTTATTCGGGTCTAGAGCAATTGTTGCAGGTGCTGGAGCAGGTGTCGGAGCAGGAGCAGGCGCAGGAGTTGGTGCCGCAGCCGTAACAACTGTTTTGGCAACAGGATCAACCTCAATGATGCTATCTATTGCAGTACCCGCAGGTGCGGCTACTGCGTAAATCTTCCCAGAGGAATCTTGTACGTTATATGTGCCGTTTCCGTTGCGGGAGATAACAACCGCAAGGCTTCCAGTTGTAGCCCCAAACTTCAACTCACCCGTCAAAGGATCACGAATACCAATGTCTTGCGGGCGCAACTGCACAACCGTACCCGCCTGAACTCCAGGCTCATACCTCATGGCAACACTGGACTGATCCCTTGAGTTCATCGCAACAGCGAAACCTTCGTCAGGGAAGATGCTCAAGACCTTGTATTGCTGTGTCGGTACTTGAGGTGCGGCCACACTTTGCGTTGGAGCCTGCGGGAAGAAGTCTGGACGTTTAGCCTTGGCAACATCAATCGCCCGAGTCACATCTGTTGAATCAGCCGCGTACCCAAGAGACGTAAGGCCTGACTTAACCTGATCCAGCGTCTTGCCCGCAGACAGTTGACCAATAACGTAGCTTCCAAGATCAGCAACACTCGTCACTCCAGGCTGAACACCGACCTCTTCAGCAACGGCGACTGAGTTTGTCAGCGCCTGCATAGCCCCAGTAGGCCCAATGCCGTCTCTTGTGTATCCAAATGAATAGAGATCCATCAAGATATCTGACGGAGTATCGCCAGACTTGTACCGATTGATAACATACGCATTCAGATCAGCTTGCGATGTAACTCTAGGATTGACTGGGTATACAGGCGCCGGAGCAGCAGCAGGCGCTACATATTGACCGGGTGCTGCTACAGCTTGTGAATCAATAGGCCCTGGGGCCGCAGTAGGAACAACAGTCGCCGTGCTGGTGTTGACGTTAACAATAGCCCCAGGCGCAACACTCGTACCACCCGTATCAACGATAGTCTTGGTGCCATCAGCCGTCACAACCGTGGCCGTGCCGTTAGTTGTGTTGACGCTCTGCACCACCGCGTCTGTAACAGCAGTATTGCCACCTCCAGTAATGCTGGCAGTGTTGGTAGTCTGGTCAACAGTTACAGAGTCTCCCGGATTCACGCCCCCAGGCGTACCAACGACAGCCGTAGTTCCATCTGAAAGCTCAACAACAGCCTTATCGCCACTGTCGGTTACAGCAATTACTGTCCCAGTGTTCTGCGTTGTGTCGGACGCTGCGCTATCAGCAGTAACGCCAGCCGTTATGTCCGCACCACTTGTAGTGTCAGATCCTGCCGCGTCAGCAGTAGCGCCAGTAGTAGCGCCATTAGTGGCACCTGCAGTGTCAGCTACCGCGTCAACAACAGTTCCTACAGTAGCACCTGTAGTGTCAGTTGCCGCACCAGAGGTGGCCCCAGCAGTAGCACCTGTAGTAGCACCTGCAGTAGCACCCGTAGTGGCGCCTGTAGTGTCAACAACAGTTCCGCTGCCTGCAGTGTCAACAACCGTACCTACAGTAGACCCAGTAGTAGCTCCAGCAGTACCTGTCGTTGCCCCTGCAGTAGAAGCAACCGTTGCGGTGTTGCTGACTTGGTTGGTGTTTACTGTGTCGCCAACCTTGACGTCACCAGTTGTTGAGACCACCCTGGTGGCGCCATCTTCACTCTTAACAGTCGCAGTGTTGTTGGCGCTATCAACAGAAACAACCTGAGAAGTCGCAAGGGACACCGTCCCACGATTGGGATCAACATTGACTGAATCGCCTACTTTTAGGTCTGTCTCAGCTCGTACAGTTGTTGAGTTGCCTGTTTGATCAGCAACGGTTACGGTCCCATCAGGATTGACAGCAACTACACGGTTTGTCGGAGTCTTGGCAGTCAGTCCCAGGCCAACATAATCTTGAATGACTGTACGGGCTTGCTCCGCAGGAGTCTGACCCGAGAACACATCTCCCAAAGTGATGTCATTACCCAGCGCATCGCGGCTCAGAACAATGTTGTTGTCCGTTGTGAACGAACTAGGCAACGACTCGTTTAGCGTTGCAGGCGTGAAGCCCTGATCAATCGCTACAGCGGACAGCGACCCAAGAGTAACGTTCTGGCCTTGTGCGTTTTGTCCAATTACGGCGTTCGGGTTCAGAGTGTTGAGATCAACATCTCGCGTACCACTCAACAGTTCTTGCAGAGTGACGTTCTGACCCAGCTTGTCCTTTGCGACTACCGCAGAATCAACAACAGCGCCACCAGCAAGAATAGACGCAGTAGTACCGCCTCCAAGAGACATTGCAAATATAGATTCAACATTGATTTGCTTGAGGTCATCTACGGTCATCGCCCGGTCAAGGGTGGTGATCTTCGTAGAAAGCCCTTGACCAACAGTTTCTATCCATTCACCTACCGTCTGCGCAACTGTGGCCTGCAGGTTCTTCGCCATGTAGGCTTTGATGCCGCCTGTCAGGCTAGAGGTCAAAGCGCCAAGAGTCAGTTTGTCTGCAAGAAACTCAACTGGCGTAACAACTAGCGCGTGCATCAAACCATTCTTTATGGCCTGTGATCTTGCGTACTCTTCTGGTACGCCCTGCTTCCTGAGGGTTTCGTATGCTTCTTTTACACCTGACCCAAATGCTTCAAGCCCATCAACAATTGCGGATGAACCTGCGGCCAGAGTAGCAACTACTGGGGCAGATGCTCCACCTGTCGCAGCGATAGTACCGACTCCAATAGCCGTAGCATACGGAGCAAACTCCTGAACAATCTCTTTGCCGTTTTCTGACAGCCACCAACCAAAATTGTCTCTTGCAAGTTTTGCAAACATCAAAGGTTGATCTTTGAAGTCTGCCTTGGCAATATCACGCATCCCCGCTTCAGCGGAGGACTTTTGTTGATCCAATGACCTAGACGTCAACGACTCACCAAGTTGCACCATTGCAGCGCCAACTCGGTCGTAATAGTTGTTGATGTTCCCGCCAGTAGCAGCAGCGCCGGCAGTCGCAAAGTAGCGGACTTGTTCTCCCAAGCCTTGCAAGGACAAGCCAAACAGATTAGCTACGGCCCCAGAAACACCATCCAAGTCACCCAGCTTCTTGGTCTGCAGCTTCTTCTCAAGAGCCGCGGCTTGCTCGTTGCTGATAGCCGTTGCATTAGCCTCAACCAAACGCCTAGCTTCTGCACGGTTTTGATTGCCTACGTTATCCAGTGAGCCAGCAGGGATGTTGTAAATCTTTCCGTCGTACTGGAACATCGTCTTGCCGTTCTGGTGGGCAAGGATGGCAGCATCAGTCTTAGATCCCGCACGGGAGCCGTCGTACAGTTCCGTAGCGGTGTAGGTGTTGTAGGTCTTCGTCTGTCCAGTCTCAGGGTTCGTCCACTCAAACGTTCTGCCTGGGCCAAGTTTTGCCCGCGCATCAGCAAACGCCTGCCCAAACGTCTTAGTCTGCTTAATCTCGTCTTTGATCGCGCCTTCTTGGGCAGGATCTAGAACCATGTAGTGCTGCTCGTCAGGCCCGACAAAGGTCGTCTTCCCGGCCTCTCTAGCGGCATCACTTGCCGCCTTTACAGAACCGAACGTAGTCCCGTCAAAAGCCCCAGCCTGGATCGCCACAACAGGCGAAGACACCATGTGGGTCTTGCCATCAGGCCCAATGAAGTTGTTGTAGCCCTGAGCCTTAGCGGCCTCCATAGCAGACTTCATGCTGCCGAAGGTGCTGCCATCAAACGTGGTGGCTTCTCTATCTGTATCCGCCTGAATCTGCGCAACAGCCCCTGCGTTGAGCCCCGTGTACCGCCTGATCTCATCAGGCGTCGGATCTCTAGGCTCAAGTCCTGCAGCTTCCCGTGCGCTCTTAAACGCATCAACCACTTCATCCTCAGACATGAAGCGGGCGTCCATCTGCCGAACGATGTCGTCGTACTTCTGGCCCGTGATCTTCTCAACAAACGCAGGAGTAATGTTGTACTCCTTCATCACGTTGATGAGATCTTGATCCGTCATCTGCGGATCGTTGAACACCCTGTTCAACTCATCAAACCGCATCTCATCAACAGCAATGTTGGCCCTGATCTGGTTGTCTAGGCCCACCTTCGCTGTAGCCTCATCCATACCTGTAAAGGTGGACAGAAGCTCCGCATCAGCATCCGTTGCGTCCTTACCAGTGATCTGCTTGTAGAACTGGCGGATCTCTTCAGGGGTAGTCGTCTGCTCGTTGATGTACTGAGCAGCAGCAGCCTTCGGGTCTTTCTGCTGGGAAAGACGGTCAACAAGCTCCTTCTGACGGTCATCCAAGCCGTAATAGCTGGCATCGCTAATGATCCCGGCCTTCTTCAGTTCGTCCAGCGCAGGGCCAGCCTTGAAGACCTTTTGCAGTTCTTGCTGGGCCTGCCCAATTGCCCATTTGACCGCGGACTCAGACAGATCACCACCATCAATACCCGAGCGCAGCATCGTCGTAATGAACGACTGTGTACGCGCATCAGCATCCTTGAACTGAGGGATCTGATTTAGGCCATATGCCAGCAAGCCTTCCTTGGCGGCATTAGCCAGCATCGCACCAGCATCAATGTCTTGGCCTTGAACCGCAGCACTGATTGACTGCTTGATTGTGCTCTTTACCGCGTCCGGAAGACTATCGAAGCCGGGAATCTTGGCAGTGCCATAGTCAACAGCACCAGCAACCAGCGTGTTTAGGGCTGCAGTCTCAACGTCTTGCCCGAGAACAACTGCTCTTGTAGCTTGATTGGCAACATTGCTGATCAGCTTGATCCCCTCGGGATTGCTGAACATGGTCTTAGCGGTCTCACCAGCAAGTTGTCCTGCTTGAGCACCAGCCCAAGAGGCAACAGAGGACTTAACGGCGGACTCAATGTCTCCACCATTCAACACAGTGTTAATTACCGTGTTTCCGATGAAAGCGTTAGTGGCCGCAGATGCAGAAATACCCAAACCAGTCGTGATAGACCCGCCAATAACGGCTCCAATGGCGGGGTTCATGGTCACAGCCATGACGGCCAATTGCGAGAGAGCACGAAGACCATACTTGTCTTCGCCGGGGTTGTGAATGTTGGAACTTACATATTTGCCGTTGGTATCGTAAACATCCGTTCTATAAAAACCTTGTCCATATTCAGGTGCAGCGACTGATTTTGAGTACCCACTGAAAACAGACTGGCCTGTGTCCTGTTCTGTTTGCCCAACTAAATCGTATGTCTTCTGTACCTCTGCGCCATCAAGAGTGGCGAACTCTCCAGCGTATTGTTCTGTTGGGTTACCTGACTCAACAGAAGCACCAGTAGGCTGATACCTCGACTCAAACTTTAGATTGGCAAACGGATTTGAACCCGACGCGGCAGACGGCGCAGGCGAGGGCGCAGCGGCAGGCTGCTCTGCTACAGGTTGCGCCGCCTGTTGCGCAACGGGTTGCGGGGCCTGCTGTTGCGTCTTCTGCGCTTCAGCAACACTGCTCCCAAAGATAGGCGTCAACTCAAGAACCGCACCCTTGGCGTTCCCATAAACAGAGTTGTCGCTGATCGTGCTGTTTTGAAAGCTAGAGTTGTTTTCAGCCCAGCCGCCAATCGCGTATTGCTGCGTAGGCGTCTGCTGGTCGTCATAGATGCTATTGCCCTGGATTACGTTGTTTGATACGTTTGAAGTCGTATGAACGCCGATGCCAGAAGCATTCGCAAAGCCTAGATAAGAAGACGACTCCTGACCGTTGTTAAAGATCGCGTTGTCTTTAATGACGGAGTTAGATACGTCCGTCAGCGAAATGCCATCTGCAGCGCAGTTGGAAATCTTGTTGCCGTAGACCTGCAGGTTCTGACCACCAAGCTCAAGACCACTGCCAGAGATATCCATCCTACGAGAGCCGTCGATCACATTGTTTGCAATCGTGACGTTCTTGCCAGTGTGATTCATGAACAGCGTAGATTCGCCGTTATTTACACAGGTGTTGTTGGAAAACTGCCCGCCATCTGGCATAAAGTAGGCGGCTGACCAGTTGTTGTCCTTAAACGTGTTATTTACCACGTTTATGTTCTTAGATTGATATTGGCCTTCACCGCCAGCGTAAATAGCGGGGCCACCCATCTTGGTAGATTGCGGGTTCCCTGTATTTGCAAAAACAGAGTTTTGGATGGTTACGTTTTGAGAGCCACCAAGGTCAACCCCGGTATACGGGGTATTTTGAACGCCGCTGTTTGCAAAATTGACGTCAGACACATTTCTGATTTCAACAAGAGCCCGCGACCCCCTTGGATTATTGCCGCCATCAAACGTAACTCCGTTAATATTTACAGAGCTACTTTGGTGTATTACTCGCGCAAGTGGCATATCAGGAGAGTAGTTCTCCCCCGCCAAAAAAACAGTTTCCCCAGCACCGTCTCCTATAAGCGTAACATTAGACGGTATGTTCAGAGCGCTGCTAAAAGTGTATGTGCCTGCTGGGAAGTAAAAAGTGCCCCCAAGAATTAGCGCCCTGTTTAGCGCCTTAACATCCACAACTCCAGAAATGCCAAAAGCCTCCTGCACATTTACTTGCGCATCGGATGCAGTACGCGTCGCTCCCCCCTTGAACCCCATGTCATAAAAGGCATCAATATCGGAATCTGGAATACCAGCAATTGCCAGCTCATCTGGCGTGACGCTGTTCTCATTGAACCAAGCAATCCTTTGTGATCCGCTTTTTGTCGCCCAATCACTAGGCAGCATTGACGCAACATCACGAATACTTGGGTTTGCCATATCAATTTACCGCAGGGTTTATCGCGCCTAGCAGAGCCTGAGCCCACTCTTGCCAGTCGTCGTAGATGTCTGTTGCTGGGATTGCTTCGTTGGTGAAGACGTCAATCGCCTTCAAGCCATTGCCCCAGAGCTTCCAGTCTGTGTTCTGGCTTGGAATCTCGAGATGATTGACAGCGTACTGTTCTGCCATCAGGCTTGCCCAAGAGTCAAAGGTGTGATACCTCGGATCATAGACAAGCGGAGAACTTCCCGCCACCCCATTCGACTCCGGGGCAAGGCCAAATGTAGCCACCAGCAGTGGCGAGAACCCAATGCCAAATAACGCTACTGAACGTGGCGTCATGTCAGCCTCGTCACCACTGTGGTGAACCCGTTCGTTTCAATGGACTGAGACAACGTACCCACAAACCTGCCGTTGCGAGTCACCTGCAACGTATCCGTCAGGGCATACAGAGCCGCCAGCTCTTCAATCATCACCCCAGGATTGTCAGTCGTGTAAGTCAGACCAGCAGTTGTTTCAACAGTTATCGTCCCATTCCTAGCTTCTGCGATGGATTGAACGATGTCATCTACCGCTCTGAAGTTAGTGCCCACAGTCAACGGTGTCGAGTCAAGCCCATTGAGCTTGTATATCTGCTGCAGCAATCTGGCCTGGGCTCTGGTGATCGTGTACGTCCCAAGTTCTACCGCAGCAGAGAAGAACTGGTTAGTGTTGACGTACAGCGACGGCAGCAGATTAACTGGCCCAGGCGCAACCGTTGGTGAATAGAAGACCTGACTGTTTACAAGCAGCGCAGGAACTAACCTTGTGTCAACAGTTGGCGAATAGAACGTGTTGGGGTTCGTGTAGAGCCCCGGATTCAGGAAACTCTGAGCAGTGACAGACGCTAAGTAGAACGTCTGGGTGTTGTTGTACCTTGCTGGATCTAAGCTGTACGTCCCAACAACCGTAGGCGTGTAGAACGTATTGCTGTTGGTGAACAGCGCAGGCAGAAGCTCATTCGAGGCCTCAACGACAGGCGAATAGAACGTCTGAGTGTTCGTGTAGAGCGAAGGCAGCAGCGTGATGTCTGTGCTGACAGTCGCGCTGTAGAACGTCTGCGAGTTGACTACAAGGCTCGGCAGCAGTTCATTTTCTGCCTGTACCGTAGCGCTGTAGAAATTCTGAGTATTCGTTACCAGCGACGGGCTAAGAGCATATGAACTCGCAACCGTTGCTGAGTAGAAGGTGTTTGTGTTTGTGTATAGCCCAGGCAGCAGCGTATTGCTGAACGTGACTGTGGGCGAATAGAACGTCTGCGTATTGACGTACAGCGACGGCAATAGCTCAGTAAACTGGAAGACTGTAGGAGAGTAGAAGGTCTGACTATTCGTGTACAGCGATGGCAGCAGTTCGTTGCTGGCGCTAACAGTTGCCGAATAGAAGGTCTGTGTATTGGTGTAGAGAGCCGGAGCTAGATCATTGCTGACCGAGACAGTAGGCGCATAGAACGCATTGGCGTTGTCAAACCTTGCAGGCAGTAGTTCATTACTTGACGCAACTACTGGCGTGTAGAAGGTATTAGTGTTTGTGTAAAGCGCAGGCGTAAGCGTGTTGCTGGCTGCAACAGTCGCCGCGTAGAAGGTGTTTGTGTTGTCGTACCGACTAGGCTGGAGATCAACTGTTCCAGCGGTTACTGTCGGTGTGTAGAAATCATTGCTGTTAGTGAACAGCGATGGCGATAGGTTTTGTACCGCAGCATCTGCTTGGAATGCGTCACTCTGAAACGCATTACTCTGAAATGCCGCGGCCATTGCTTAATCCACTTTGGTGATTGGTTTGATCAGGGTAGCGTGAGTGTCAAGGGCTGCTTCTTTGTAGTTCTGCAGGGCGAACTGGACATGCTCAGGATGTCTAGCGCCAAGTTCTGGAGAGAACGAGTAACCCCAGGTGGCGTCGAAGTTGCAGGAGTAGCCTGCAGCATTCCACTTTTTGTCAGTGTGCGGTGCATTTGTGTCCCGCCACGCCTGCTTCAGATAGTAGTAGAACATCTCCGAAACAGGGGGCCACTGGTGCGTGAAGTCCCCATAGGCACGGTTCGAGGCCCAGTGCGGCGTGATCACCGTGGCTTTCGCCCCTTCCTTCATGACCCGGAATGCTTCGTTCATGAAGTGAACCCGCTGCGGTGCAGTCAGGTGCTCAAGAAAATGGCTGGCGTGGATCTCCTCCACAGTGCCGTCTTCCCAAGGCCAAGGGTCAACACCGATGTTAAGGACGACATCAACACCTTCCATAGCGTACTGATCTACGCCGAGGAATCCTTCTTTCTTCTTGCCGCCACAACCAAGGTCAAGTTTCATTGATCACCACACGTAGTCAGGAATTCCGCCGCGCTTGCCTTCGAGGTCATAATGTCCGACCTTCACTGAGCAATCAATAGCACAGCGGTAGCCGTACTTTCTAGCATCAGACCAGAAGTACAAATCTTGAGTAGCAACGCCTTGATCTGTCTGCGTCACAAACCAAGGTTTACGTAGGCGCTCGTCCTTGAACATATCAAGACGCCAGACGTTGAACCCCATGCCGGTGCCACAGCACTCCACCAACCCACCGGCAGGATCAGGACGCTGGGGGCGGAAGTTGGTCACAGGGTCTTTGGGATCACCCCAGATCTGAGCACATCCCCCTGGGCCTTGCGTAAAGTACAGACCGCCAATACACGCATACTCCGGGTGGTTCTCCATCTGCATCAGGAGCTTCACGATCCCATCAGGAGGCGGAATGTTGTCGTGCTCAAGAGTGATGACGTACTTCCACTTGCTCAGGTCTGGGTGAGCCAGGATGCTCTCAATGGCAGCGCTAAACGCCTTGCCAACCTCCATGCCTACAGCCCACAGGCGTGTAAATTTGGCATTAGGAGGGGCGTAGAGGTTCATCCATGACGCCACCGCCCGCGTGGGGATCTGCCCAAAGCACGGCACGATCTGGATGCAAGACAGGTCTTTGTAAGACTTCTCCGCAGTCAGGCGAGATACGGTCTTTTCCAGATCAGCGTTGTGTGCGCCGCCGTCATAGGAGGAGATGATTTGTGGCTGCATCAGGGCATCCCAACAATCACAGTAGCCACGTAGGAGGCACCGCCAGTTACATCAAATTCACGGACGCACAGAGCAATGTTTGGCACGGGAATGGATAACACGATGTAAACAGTATCGTCAACCGTAATCCTTTGGCAACTATCAAAGTCGTTGATGTCCATACTTACACCGTGCTGTTGATGAACCTAATTGCAGGGGCGCGGAACGCCAGAGAATCAGATCCACGAATCTGACTAAACGCCACACTGTTTGGCAGTGCTGCTGTAGTTGTTGAGTACACACCTTGCCCTTGCGTAAACTGCTGCGTGGTGTTGTGAGATTGACCGAAGAAACCAACAAAATTGCTATTGATGTTGGTAACTAACATCTGAGAAATAGAGGCGTTGTTGCCGCCTGTTGTGGTTCTGGAAAGCTGACCAATGTAAACTTCCTGATCGGCTAACGTCAATGACCACGGGATAGTAAGCAGCCGCATTCCCGAAAACAACGAGTAGCTTGCAACGGTTCCAGAAAACGTAAAACCAGTGCTAAATGAAGTGCTACTTGCAAGTGAAAGAGTACTGACGTTCTGTGTGTATAAGCCTATATAGTAACTAAGCGTTACTGACCCGGTGGAGTTTGTGGCGTTGGTGTACGCAATTGGGATTCCAACTCGGTCTTGAATAAAATTAGGGCTATGCTCAGGCTCAAAGTACAAGGTTCCTTGCCCTTGTTGGCCTGCGACCAATTCAAGGTCACTATACGGAGCCCAGCCGTCACGCACAGGGTTTGGCAGAACTGAAGCCGTCAACGTACTGCCGTTGAGGCCAAAACTTACGCCGTTGGAGTTGCTAAAGACTACCGTGCCGGATGTGATGGTCGAGCCTACAACAGCGATGTTTGGCCCCGTCTGGTTGGTTGTACCACCACCTGCACCAGCAGAAATGACGATGGTGTTGGAGTTCCCGCTCAAGGTGATGTTGTTGCCACCGTGAAAATACAGCGCCCCTTGCGTAGTGACCGTGGTAGCAGTGGTTCCGGAGGTATTGCCCAGCAGGTTCCACGCATTAAAGTCCACATCTGGAACACTCATAGACAGCGCCACCCCGTTGGTGTTCGCGCTCAATGTAGCGTTGATGTTGGTTGTTGCTAACGTGGTTCCCGTACCCGCCCGACCCGAGGTCAGGTCGTTAACGTAAGTCGTGATGTACGCAGGCACCGCCATTGAGAGGCCATTTGTGTCTTGCGTGGCGACGATGGCCGTACCCGCCGTGGTTGTGCTGGTGAAGCCTGTCCCGGCTCGGCCTGACGTCAGGTCGTTAACGAAGGTCGTTATGTACTGCGGGACTGCCATTGACAGTCCGTTAGTCCCTAGCGCAGCAGTGATCGCCGTACCAGCCGTGGTGGTCGAGGTGAAGCCAGTACCAGCTATCGCGCCAGAGGCTTGCGTTTGAACGGACTGCGTAGCTGTGGTGATAAACGCAGGCCAAGCAGCAGACAGCCCGTTGCTGTTCTGCGTGATGCCTACCGTAGACCCGGCTTGTGTGGTGCTGGTGTACCCCGCCCCAGCGATGTTGCCTGCTGGCTGAGTCTGGGTTGTTTGCCCAACGTAGGTTGTTATAAACGCAGGGACGGCCATGGAAAGGCCATTGGTGCCCAGCGCAGCAGTAATTGCTGTTCCTGCTGTTGTTGTCGAAGTGAATCCCGTCCCAGCCCGTCCAGAGGTCAAATCATTGACGAAGGTGGTGATGTAGGCCGGAACAGCCATTGAAAGGCCGTTGGTCCCTTGGGTGGCAACAATCGCTGTACCAGCCGTCGTAGTGCTCGTAAAGCCGGTCCCTGCTCGACCTGAAGTTAGGTCATTTGCAAAGGTCGTGATGAACGCAGGGACGGCCATTGACAGGCCGTTTGTCCCCATCGTTGCCGTAACAGCGGTTCCCGCTGTCGTCGTGGAGGTAAACCCGGTCCCGGCTATCGCACCTGACGCTTGGGTCTGTACCGTCTGCGCGACAGTGTTCGCCCCGCTGATGATGATTGTTGCTGCACCCGCCGCAGTCGCCGCACTCAGCGTGACGTTATTGCCACCCTGGAGGACGATGTTCGTCCCCGTAAAAGACGAAAACCCCGCCGTATTACCAGAGATTGTCTGGCCTTGAACGTGGGCGGAATTCCAGTCGCTAGGACGAACGACAGATGTCGCTGTCCCATCCGCAACCGTCTGGGAATAAGCGTGGTACAGAGCCGTCATGGCTTACAGCGCAAAGATGCCGCTGGCGTTCCAAGTAACCGTGATGTTGCCGCCGTTCGGGGTCACAGGAAGACCCGTCACACCAGTATCGATGTACGCCACCAGCGGAGAAGTAGCAGCAGAACCGGTGTCCACATAGATCACCAATGCCTCAACACTTGCACCCGTTACAGAGGTGTAGGTCACATCGGCCCCATCAAACACGCCGTTGGTCACAGACTTGGTAGCGCCAATCGTTTGGGCCGTTCCCACAACACCCGTCAACGAAGTCAGGAACTGGTCCGCTGCGTTGTAGGTGTACGTTCCAGTATCAACCAGCGCAACCTTGACCGTGCCGGTAAGCAGGTTAGTGTTGGTGGCCGCGCCAAGGATGACTTCCTTGTACTTCGGATAAATGGCGTTTGCCATGATTTACTCCTTCAGGGGATCAATAACCTCGGACATCACCGATGTCAGCACTCAAGATGACTCGGCCTAGCTGATAGTCGCCATCAGCCACATTTGACACGAACTTCAACCGCAACTCACGGCGTTGTTCCTTCATGTCAATTTTGTTCGTATTCGGGGCAAACGTATAGGGGTCTGACTCAACATCTTCTGATTGAGCGTAAGGCCTTCCCGTAACGATCAGAGACATATCACCCTCTTGGATGAAGTCTGGCTCAACACGCTCAAGCCTCAACCACCTGTTCGCGCCTTCCATTGCAGGTTGCGTAGGGCCACCAGAAACCCATCCAAGATCATTCGTCTCAAAGTAGCTCTCAATAGCAGTTACGGTAGTGCCATCAATTGCGTTCACTCCGAACTCATGCTGATAGACACTGATCAACCCAGGCTCTGTACTAAACGTTGCCGTTGACGATCCAGTTCCCGTCGCCACCAAGGACATCTCAATGCCTTGCAGATAGATTGCGCTTACAGGAACAGAAAAGCCAGACCCCGAGCCGCCAAGATTCGTGTTGCTCGCGCTTAGAGAATCGCCTATCTCGTACCCAGCGCCAACCTGCGTAATTGTGACAGCAGTAACCGCTCCACCACTGACCGTGACCGTGGCTTGCGCTCCCGCACCATTGCCTCCAGTCAGAGGAACATTTGTGTAAGTGCTGTTCGGATATCCAGAACCACCTGTAATCGCGCCCAGCGTCTTGATGTTGCTGGAGGTGATTGAAACTACCGTAGCACCAGATGCTATGTTTGTGCCATCAATCATCTGCCCCACAACAACATCCACGTTGTAGGTGTCCAACAAGAGCATGTCTTTGCCGCTTGTCGCATTTACCGTGGCAGTTGTGATTTCAACTTCTTCAGTCGCGTCCCATCCCGCAGCGACAGGGAAGGCGAACACCTGTGAGAAGTATCCTGCAGACCTTCTCGTACCAAGAGCCTGACCAGCGTCATACCACGTGTTCTCTCGAATGTTGTAGATGATTGCATCATTGCACTCATCAGAGTCACCTCGAGGGTAGAACCACCAAATCTCGCCAAAACGAGGAACCTTTGTCACCCATACCTTTTGACGCTGAGAGTAGTTCAGGTTGTCAAAGAAGTAGTTCTGGTTCATGTCGTTGGGTATTTCCTTCACAACACCGTTGTACAGAAGGAATCGGTCTACACCACACCAGTAGTACACACCGTCGTACTCAATGGCAGACTGGCTAGACAGAATTGAAGACTGACTTGAAACAATGTCATACCTCCAATACTGCGCCGGTGTTCCTTGACCACCTATGAAGCTAACTTTGACAAGGCTGTCCAAGCTCCAGAAAAGACCACTCGGAGAGTTAGATCCACCACGAACAGGAAGACCTTGAACGATCTTGCCTGTAGCTACGTTTACTTCATTGGCATCCGCGGACACCCAGTCTTGAGCGTTGCCCGCAGAGCAGTTCCTGATTAGCCCACTGTTCCCGTAGACAAACACATACGGATGCAAGGTAACAACACCGCCAGATACCTCAACGTTATTGTTAAACGTCAGCGTAACAGTGCCTGAAGCACTAGCGTTGTTTGACAAAGTTACCGTAGTTGTAGAGACAGATACAACTGTTGTGTTTGCGGGTATTCCCGTCCCCGTAACTGCTTGCCCAGCCCCAATCAAAAGATTCGTAGCAGCCAACGTGACTGTTGGAAGTCCACTGGAGGTGGTCGCAGTGTCCGTGAAAACACCAATCTGAGACATTGTTGTGCCGTTGATGTCGCCAATCAGCACAGGAGTATTTGATGTGGCATCCGTTGACGCCAGATTTAATCCTGGGTGAGCCAATAAAGAGGCATTGCCAGATCCGTCTACATCAAAGAACCCGTCAAACTGCCACAAGTTCAAAGCACTTGCTGTGAAGTTGCTCAAAGTAAATTCAGTAACCCCTGCACCCACACCGTTGTCATCAATGACAAGTTGCTGCAATCCATCGCTGTAACCACTAAAGATGTAGTTGAAACTGTCTTGAGCGTTGACCCAAATGCCTCGAGATGGGCCTGTCAGTTGGCTAGATATGACCCTATAACCCGAAATCTTGCGGGGCCTGCCGCGCTGGAACCTTACCCAACGCCCATCACTATAGAACTGCTTGTCAAAAATAGTCCCATCCCGCTGGATGCCAGCCTTGGTGTCTAGGGCGAAGACTTTAGCAGTCATTTAGAACGTACCACCTTGAACGCCGCCGCTAAACACTCCAGTTCCTGTAATTGACAATCCTGTAGCCGTTAGCCCAGAACGTTTGACGCCAAGTATAGAAATTCCAAACTCGCCAGATCCTGGGCGGTAGACGCCCGTTGAAGTCTCACTAGCAAAGTTCAATGACGGAGAGCCAACCAATCCGTCACTCAATGAGAGATTAGTTGCCCCAGCAGCGACAGTTGAAGCATTCAACAGATTGACTGAATCGCATAGCAAAATTACCTGCTGACCTGCGGGAACAATTGCTGTACCTCCACCAGAGACTCCAGTTGTAAACGTGATGGTGTAACCAGCACCCGTTCCGTCAGTCTGATTCGTGACGTAGTACACCTGAATAGTCTGAGGCACCGTGATTGTCACATTGCCCGACAAAGTGCCGGTGTACTTTTGAATCGAATTAGCCGCCTCTAACGCAGTCAAAGAATAAGACCCGCTAGTAACGGCTTTCGTCAATTGTGAGAAGTTGAACAGAGTGCTCTTGCCAAGACCAACCGTATAGAAAGCAGAGCCAGAACAAGCGATCAAACATGAGTCCGATGGCTGCAGATCCAAAGATGAAGACCCATTGATGATCTGTCCACCAGTCGGTGTAACCGCTAAAGTTCCTGTGCCGCCATTTCTTATAAAGAAGAACCAATCATCCCCTAGCGTAACAGCCGAAGTAAGAGACAACGTTCCTGCGCCTGCGGTCCACACATAAGTGCTGGCACGATCTGCCGCTACTGCTGTGTAGTCAGAGGAGAACGTATTAACAGGAGATGCCGCATTCAGCGTGTTGCTGATTGCCTTGAGGCCATACCCAGCAAGGGTTGCCGCATCAGCGTTTGAAGTTCCAACGCCAAACGCAATGATGCCCCACGTTCCCGCGGTGGTTGCGTTTGTCTTGATGTAGATGTACTTGGCTTCTCCAGCAGCAATGGTAACAATCGCACCGCCAGCGTAGTCCAAAACATCAAACGAGTTTGCGCCGATGTTTCTGATCAGAGCATCTTGTCCAACAGACGCCTGATTTGCAGGAGGCATTGACAAGTCAAGCCCCGCAGAGGATGCCGTGACATCCATGATGCGGGCAGCATAGTCATCCGTCGCATTCCCATTGATCGGCCACGAAAGAATCGTGTTGGCCGTTAGAGTAATGCTGCGATACGAGACATCCGTAGGCTGGATGACGTTCCCAGTGAATGGACTGTTGAAGCTCATCAGGAATCCTTCGCAACCGCTTGCCTGTCACCAATCCTGAGCGTGTCTTCCGTCTTCAGGACATTGACGATTTGATCATATTGCGCCTGCCACATCTGCATTCTTTCGTCATTCTTTAGGAAAGGCATGGCCTGCAAAAGAGACCCATACAGCAACGCCTGGGGAGCGTACTGAGTGAACCAGTTTGACTGGTTAGATGAGTCTAGAGGCGCCAACCGCTCGTAGTACAGCACCTCGTAGGAATAGTCATCATCTGGCGTTGGTGCTATCAACCAGTGCGTGTAGTCGTAGTCACAGTAATACTTAGGCGTATCCTCTAAGGCGGGATTGGGCCAATACTCACGCAGGTACTCGTACTTGCGAAGAAGCACAGGTTGCCTCTGTCCACTCACGGTGACGTTCATGGAGACTGTCTTTCTCCACCGTGCAGGCTTATCAATGGTTGCTTGACCCTGCACCATGTTTGAGGTGGCAACCGTCAGGTTCCCCAAGAACTTCAGGTCTGCCGCCAAGACTTGCTCGGCAAGCATGATGAAGGTTGGGATCTTGTCAATCGTGGCTTGGTCTGTACGCTCCAGATATGTCTCAATATCAGCCGCCAAGCTGTTATACGTCATTACTGCTGCAACAGGCATATCTACCCCAAAAAGAGCAAGCGCTCGTCTTTACGTCTACGCACCAATCCAGGCAACTCTTTTCCGCCGCCCTTTGTCCACATCATAAATGCGTCTGCAGCGCCCTCAAAGTCCTCTCGGTTGTTCTTCGTGCGGATGGTGCTGCGCTGGTAGTTGCCTAGCCCAGCGTTGAACGCAAAAGAGACCACAGCGTCAAATGCGCCTTGACGATCAACCAGATTAGGAGACAGTCGAAGAGCACCACGCTCAAACGATGCGACATCTTCGCTGAAGAGCTTCTCAATCTCATCCTTGCTCCAGACTCGATTGTCCTCGGGCTTTAGCGGGAACTCTTTGCGGATCATCCCTTGGTAGTCACCAACACGGACTACAGGCAATCTGATCTGCTCTTGGTACAGAACGTGGCCATAGCCAATAGTCCAGATGTGCGCTGGGCAAAGGTACGGCCTCGTCCGATACCCTTCGTATCGGTGCATCAAGTCCGCGCCCTTTGCGCTCAGTTTCACTTCTTGCTCCAGCTACGAGTGCCGAACCAAAACCCAATAATTCCACCCAACATCGCCATCTCGTCTTCAGAGAAAATTACAGCGGTCACGCGGATTAGGCTGTCTACATCTTTAATCAGCCCAGGCTGATTAAACGCATACCAAGCGATAGCCGCGTTGATGGCGACAAGCTCAAGGATGAAAATGTAGGTCACCGTGGGGCGGACCGTACCAACATAGTTGGCAACCCACCTGCTGGCCTTCTCCAGCACCTTCTCGTCATGCTTGAGCGCCGCCTCAGTCATCTGGGCCTCGGTCTGCATCGCCACTTGGTCAGTGCGGATCTCTTCCATCCGAGCTTGGGCAGCAAAGCCTTGAGCCGCGAGTTGCAACTCTCGCTCTGTTTGAACACGGGCAAGAGCCAGTTCGTGCTTCTGGTCAGCCTTGTTCTGGAAATAGTCCAGCAGCTTAGGAAGTCCTGAGATCAACAGACCACCGAGGGTAGATAGAAGAGACAGCATTTACTTCTCCAGCAGGAAGGTCAGGTTCTTATGCTTCGGGTACGTCACAGTTCGCTGCCCCTCGGGGCACTTGTAGGTGATCGTTGCCAGCAAAGTGGCCGTCCCAGGCGCAAATTTGTCTTTGGCCGACAAGGTAAGTTGATATGTGAATGTGTCAACCTCAGGGCTTGCAGGGCCGGTAAATTTGGACATGCTCGGCGTTGCTTCATGGATCATCCCTGAGGCATCACGCACCGTAGGCACAAACCCTTCAACAGCGCAGTCGTCACGCCGTTTGATCCGAGCTACCTGAACCGTTATGGGAGAACCAATTTTGGCAGGCTGAATCTTGAAATGCTCAGGCGACCACTCCAAAATAGGACGCTCCGTTGACCACCACCCAAACTTATCCCCAGCGGTAAACCCGCCAACCGCCAGCGCAAACGCAGCGGTGCATAACTGGACAACCGGAGTGAGCTTAGGGATTTCCATGATTTTCAAAACATCAGGAAGAACTTGCCTGCCGCACCGCCTGCAAGGGCAGCATATGCAATGTCTTTCACATAAAAGTAGTCAGGCGATGATCCAGTGAATGTCAATCCACTGTTGTTACCGCCGTCTACGCTGTTAGCGCCAACTGCACTGGTTGTCGTAGCTAACGTAGCTCTTTGGCCGGGAATGCTGGTGTACCAACGAACCACACTACCAGATGCACCTGAGTAAGTGAAGTTAGTAACCGTCTGCGTTGTCCCTGATGTAAAGATCAGATACGTCCGTGCGGTGTTTGTGAACGTCGTAAACGTGTTGCTGCCGCTTATTGTCAGGGGACTTGTGGTTCCGCCTGTAGAAGATAACGTGCCAAATGTCTGTCCGCCGCCTGCAAATGTTTTTGCGGCTGCAGAAGACAAGTTAATCGTGGACGAGGCGCCACTAAATGTGAGTCCTGTTGTGTTTGACAATTGCCAAGTATTGGCACCAGAACCATTTAATGTAATTGTGCTTGTCCCTAGCGTAATTGACCTAGTGTTTGAGTTATTGGAATTAAAACTAAGAGCTGATATATTGTAATTTTGTGAATTTAATGTCCCGCTAGTTACATTTACGGCTGAGCAAGATAAAGCGTCCCCCAAATTAAGCGCTACTCCAGCAGGTTTTGTAACTGCTACGGTACTTGACAGCGATTTACCAGCAGTAGTCAACGTCTGTGTTGATGCGCCACTAAATGTGAAACTGCCAGTAGCCGAGGACGTTATTCCTGAACCATATGTAATATCACCATAAATTGATGGGGAAGAAGTCCCAGCAAGAGTCCATGCAATAGTTCTTCCACCAGAACTAATAGTGCCAATGTTCCATGCGGCATTGATCGTTATTGTTCCAGCAGAACCCGTATCATCAAAAACGGCCGTATCTTGTGCCAGAGGGAAGTTGTTTGCTGCTGGCGACCCGCCGCTACTTGTGGCCCATGCTGTAGCAGACCAGTTTTGTGTTCCCGCAAGGTTCCAATAAACTGTCTTGGCAGCAGGGAACGTGATGCCGCTGTTGCCCCCACAATCTCCTAGTCTGGTGCCTGTTGTCCAGTTAGCTGCGCCAGCACCTTGGATATCGCGGAAGTCAATATCTGTCAGGCCGGTGACTGTTGCAGCAGTAATGGTGCGCGTTATACCAATCACACTACTTACTATTTGCCTTCTTTGGGTGACAGATGTACCACCGGCCAACGCAAGCGTTCCACTGATGGTCTGGTTTCCACTTAGTGTAATTGCAGTCACTCCTGTAGCGGTAGGAGATGTACAAGTCAAGTTATTAAAGGTGTTGGTGCCATTTAATGTTACGGCACCAGTTGATGTTGACGTAACATTGTAAAACGTAGAAGAAACCCCCGCAACTCCAACATAAGTACTCGAAGCTGTAATTGATGATGTGCCTGCATTTAATGTAAAATTCGTTATTCCGGTTGCGGTAGCGCCGAACGTTGTGCAAGAAACCGTGCTTGAGCCAAGCGTAATTGTTTTTGATAACGAGTTTGCAGTTACAACCAAGGGACCAGACACAGTTACGTTTTGATTATTGGTGTCAAATGTTCCGGATATAACACTAATGAAATTGCCGTTATATGCGTCCGCAAGTGTTACAGTGCTTCCAGAGTTATTTACTGCTATAGCACCTAATGTTCTTCCCGCAGAGGTAATAGTCTGAGTTGTTCTGCCCTCAAACAAAATTGATAAGCTAGAAACTGTCATTGATGTGCTCAATGTCACATCATCATTTATTCTTGGCTCAATTCCAGATAAAGTTGCAGCATTAGACCGCGTGCTGCAATCCAAGGTTTTGAGGTTATATCCGCTAAAGCCCGTGATTGAGGCGCTGGTATTCAACCCTGTGTTCTCAATGATTGCGGTGTCTTGAGCCAAGGGAAAATTAGTGACACTTGCCGCGCCACCACTTGTTGTGGCCCAAGCTGCAGCAGTCCAAGCTCCACCTGCAGCAAGGTTCCAATACTTGGTTGCACCAGCGCCAAACGTGATGTTGGTGTTGCCACCAGCATTTCCAAGACGGGTTCCTGACCACGGGGAAGATGCCCCAGCTACCGTGATGTCTCGGAAATCAACGTCAGTCAGAGTTCCGACTGTGGCAACAGTAAGTGTTCTTGTCGTCCCAATAGGGTCAGACAAGAACATGTATCTGTTGATTGCTCCCGATCCAGCTACAGTCAATGTGCCATTTACAGTTTGATTCCCAAACAATGTAATTGGAACAAGTGTACTATTTGTAGGAGTAGTGAATGTAAGGTTGTTAAATGTGTTTGTGCCTCGAAAATTGCCGCTTGTGGGTGAGCTAGAACTAAATGTTACATTATAGAATGTGTTGCCTGTGTAATTGGTGCCGCCGCCAATATTTGGCGTAGTGCCAGATAGAGTTATGTTTGAGGTTCCGGCATTTACAATTACAGGCGCGTTGGGAGTAAAACTCGTGGCGCTTACCGTTGATGCACCAAGAGTTAAAATACCAGCAGTTGCCCCTGCAGTAGCAGTTATGCCACCACAAGTAAGATTTTTGCCATCAGTATCAAATGTTCCGCTGTTAATACTGACAGCTCCCGCTCCAATATTTAATGCATCTTGAAGAGTATATGTTCCTGATCCATTAAAGTAGATATTTGAACCAAGTGTCACTCCATTTGTTGTGATAGTACGACTTCCAGAGCCATAATAAAAAGTCTCACCCGTGAAAGTTCTGGTAATCCCTGCCGCAGACAAAGACAAACTGCCATAGATATACAAGTTACCATTGCCCGCAACCGTAACGTTTCCTGAGGCAGGCCCACTGATCGTGAGGTCACGGCAAACAGATGCGTTGTTTGAGATCGTGACCGTGTACCCCGTCGCGTTTGAAGTCGAATCAAACACAACATCGTCTTCAGCGCTCGGAGCACGGGTAGACAAAACGGTTCTGGCGAGGTCTGTGTACCAATTGGTCGTGGCGAATCCATCCCACGTTCCCGTGCCACCGCCCCAGTAAAGTGTCGCCATATCAGACCTTCTGGTACTTCACACCGTCAATTTCAACGGTTTCTGGCTCAGGTTCCGGTTGAGGCGGGTTATCCATGTAGGCCACCCAGTTGTTGACGCGCTCATCCATCATTGCGTCAATTTGAGCTTGGGTGAACTGATGATCATCCGGCAGCGTGATGGCATCACGGTACATGCCGTGCCGGGTCTGTCTTTCAAAGTCAATCTTGATCATCATGCCTCCGTAGCAACCGCCACAACATCCCAAAACGTGGCGTCTGTGTTGTAGATGCACCCGATGTAGGAAGTCTTATTTGCCGTTGTAGTCGTGGGCAAGGTCACGCCAACAACTCGATACCCACCAGACGTTGTCGTCCAAGTCAGGGCTCTGGCAGTGCCGTTGTCTTTGATGCGCAGGATCAGCTTCTGCCCGCTTGTAGGGGTTCCAGAAGGCGCTGCAACGGTCGCAGGCTGGGCCAGTGCGGTGACGTTGTACTGATCTGAAGAATCGCCCGTAGGAGTGATTGTGGCGGCATCAGCAATCGATGTGACACGCTGCGTAATCCGCTTGTTTGTGAACGTCTCTGTGCCTGCCAGCGTAGCCAAAGTTCCAGACGTTGGGAACGTTATTGCAGTTGTGCTGGTCAGCGTCATCGTGATGCCAAATGCACCAGAGAACGTGATTGTGTTCGCGGCGTTATTAGCTACACCCGTGCCGCCTTGAACTGCAGTAACAGTTGCCGCTTGCTTGATGAGCTTCCCAGTAACCCCATCAAACGCTGCTAGGTTGCTGTCAGTAGCAGACGCAGGCCCAACCACATCACCGTTGGCACCCGCCTTGCTGGCGATGACTTGAACAATACCGCCGCTGTCTTTGTAGTACAGCTTGCCGTCAGCCGTATTGATCGCCAACTCTCCAGCCGAAAGATTCCCAGCCGTAGGAGCCGCACTTGCTGTAGAAGAGTTGTACAGTTGAATCGGGGTGTATCCAGACTGAGCCATTACAAATTCCTTTACTTGTCACTCACTAACTCTGATCAGTCAGAACAACGCCCCCATACGGGATTTCTGCTCCTTCTAGATCATTCAAATTGACGTCTGGACGCGGGAACCGAATTGTGATCTTTTCGGTCTTTCTTGCAGGCAGACGATACGGATCAAACTCATCCGCACATCCCTCATTGCAGACCTGCAACCCAGGAAAGTTGGGGTCCGATCTCATCACAGAATGAGCCCGCTTCATCTTGCAGCGGTCACAGACTGCAATCGATAAGTCTGAGTTTCCGAGGGTGTCCAAGAACCTTGGCATGACTACCTCGTATATACAGATATGTTAGGCGCGAAGTATATGGGCGACTTGTCGCGTTCTTCCTGCTCGGCTTGATTCAGGTACTTTTCAGCTTGCCCTTCAAGGTACTGAATCCTTGCAACATCAACCCCAGGAAGCTCTTGGCTCATCTGGTGAGCCAACATGCTCTGGACTGCCAAGAACCACCTCTGGGGAATCTCAAGCTCTCCAGAAAGATCACCCACATCCATGATCTGCCTTGAGTACCATACAGTCATCTGTACAAATGGATCTGACGGAACCGGCCACAGATACAGATTGGCTTGAGGGATCGTGCGATCTACCCAGAACTGGAACGGCTGATTGGCCGTGAAGTTCTTGTTGGGCAAGTTGGTGTAATCATCACGATTCAACCGTGCCATCGTGATCTCGGTAGAGTTATTACCCAGGTACAACTCACGCACACTGATCGTGCTGCCGCCAGTGGCACGCATTCTGTAATACGGAACACTTTGCCCAGGATCAACGTCATACCAAAGCCACTGACCATCTACCCAGTCAGCAGCACCAGGGTTGTACAGAGTACTCCACGTTGTGTTGTCGTTTGAATACTCAAAGACAACATTGGTCGTGCCCGTTGCGGCAGGCATGACACCAATTGAGCCAATGTACACAGGGTCAGTTGATCCATAGTTGATCAACACATTCCCGTTGGGAGACGTCTGCGTAAAGATGGTGTCTATGTTGCTGTCAAAGGCATTCGCCACCGTGCCACCAGCACTGCTTGTGTAGCTCCCAGAGGGGCGATTCATACGCCTATACAGAGCATTCAGCGCATCATTAGCCCCCACAGGAAGCTCATAGATGTACTTGTTAGCCTGCAGACCAATCACTGTCTTGTCAATCGCCCAATACTGAATTCCGATGTTGATCAAGTTAGACATCAGAAAAAACAATGACTCTTTGGCCGACAGAACCTGCTCAGAAGTCAGTTCTTCCGCCAGCTTCCCGCACCTACGGGCACCGTGATCAATCAGAGTCTGGACAGAAATGACCGTCTGACCAACAGTTCCCGAGTAAGCCATCGTTTACTCTCTTCCCAAGAGACGTTTGACCGTATCTGTCTCCCAAATACGGATTCCAGTCCAAATAATGGTAAACAACGCAGCAATGGCCGGAAGAAACTCCACAAGCGTCCCCAAAACAGTAGCGACAGACAGCGCATCGACTACATGCTTGGTGGAATCTGACAATTCTTGCTTCATCACCACCCCGGACAGTTCCAACGCTTCATTGAAGCCCTTGATCGGCTTCCCTTCTCGCTCTTTTCAGCGATAGACCCCATTCTCGCGCAGAACGAGTCTCTACGAAAACCCCCTTGAGGCTGCGGAGCCTTGAGGTTACTGCCTGTCTCGCGGTTGTACTTCTCTCGACCCTTCTGAGTCAGACCAGCACCGCGGTCAACTGACAGTTTTTCGCCCCTGCCAACTGCTAAATTGACATTTTTTGTCATAAGTCACCAGCAACAGCCGCCTCGTTTGAGCTTCTTCTCGGGCAACTTAGCGTATTTCTTGCCTTTGATGTTGCCTTCAGTAAACTCACCCGCCGCCATTGGGCTAATGCCCATCTTTTTGGCAAATGCAGGGCTGTTTTCAGCCGCCTTCATGAGGCGAAACTGCGCTTTGCTTCTTGCTGGCATCAATGCACCCTGTTGATGGTTGCAATTACAGAAGCCGTTGACGGGTAATTCGCTCCAGAGGCATACGTCTGCAGGGAGACATTGGTGTTGTCTGCTTCCCAGAACAGTTGAACGTAGTCTCCAGCATTCAGCGTGATGTAGTAGTTCCACCCCACCACGATGTGACCATTCACGCCACCGTGAGATGACGGCACAGAGATGTATCCGGTGGAACCAGTTACGTTGTTGCCGTTGATCTTGATCCAAACACGCACATCATGATCTTGCGACTGCGTGTTCTCAAACTGACCACTCCACTGGAAGTTGTACACACCAGTCTGAGAGGCGGTGATCCGAGAGTTCAACACCAACGTGATACCACTGGAGTAGTCAGTGGTGTTGAACGTCATCGCGTATGCCGTGTTGGCAAGCGTTGCAGGCTGATCAGTAAAGTCAGAGAACGCGGCATACGAGTCACGAACGAAGTCAGTGACCGTATTGAGTGTCGCCTGAACGTTTGCGCCAGACTGCACCAACGGAATGAGTTCTGCACCCGTTAGCGTTGCCGCAGAGGGCATCGCTGAAATCTTCTGGTCGGCCATTACGATGCCTCTCTAATGATCTTTGAGTCGTCTTCCTGCAGTACATACCCAGGAGATGTCTCATCAGCAATGTAGAAGGTCTCCACGGGAGTAGTTCCGTAGAGATCAACTACGCCCGTATCACCAACTTCAGCACCAACACCGCCGCCAACTACGTTGACAGCATTGACATTGGCAGCAAATCCATCAGACGTATTCGCCTGATTTGCAACGTCGGTATACCCAACGTAAGCCATGATCAGATACCAGCTTGGATCAGCTTCAGCGTGGCAGTACCAGCCCCAGAATTGACCAGCAACTTGATGCCAGTCACTGGGAACGCATAGTTGCCATCAGCATTTGCCGCAAGCGAGGCAATCGTCGGGTGAGAGAACCACGTTGTGAATCCCGCGGCAGGATCGTCAAACGTATGTTGCACGGTGTAGTTGACCGTGCCAGTCACGATCACCCCAAATCCCACGTTGAACGGGGAAATGTTGGTGTTCATGACCAAAGAGGAACTGGAGCCAACGCCAGTTTTGGAAACAGTTTGCAGCTTCATAGCAGCCTCAAAGGAGAAGCGGGGGCCGAAGCCCCCGCTTGGTTCAGCAGGTAACGGCCCCGCCGCGCTTCTTTGGAGTGACTGTTACAGACTTTTCAGTCTTTGTCACTGCCCCAGGCGCACTAGCCGCCTTAGCTGGCGAGAAGATTTCCTTCAGCTTACGAGGAATTGACGAGAACATGCTGCCAGCGCTTTGTGCCGCGGCCTTGTTCTCTTCAACCTGACTCTTCTCCCAGGCCCTGTAGTCCCGTTCGTTTCGTGCAGTCTGAATCGTATCCTCAACACCCTTGGGAGGAACATCAGCCTTGCCGCCCTCTTTCATCATCACCGCCCCACCCTTTTTGAAGGTGCCTGACAGTTGATTGATGCTTACAGGCTTCGAAGGCTTCTTCGCTCCTTGAGGCATCGCCACGGGACGTCCTGAATCAACAAGACCCCCCGTGGCGTAGGCTTTTTTTGCTGCGCCACCTTTCTTGTAGCCGCCAGCATTTGCCTTCGCCACGCCACCAGTAGCGTAACCACCAGCGTTGCCCATCTTCACATCACCAGTCTTGGCTGGTGAGTGATCAGGCTTTGCAGTGTCCATCTTGGTGGTTTTGCCGACCTTGGACTTGATGATGCCGCCAGACTTGTAGCCGCCTTGCCCATCCACCACACCACCCGTCTTCAAGCCCTTGTGGGCCTTGGACGCAGGCATGCCGGCGTGAGCCTTCAGGCTAGTAGCCTCGCCACCATCTTTCATCATGCGACCAGCCATGCCCGCTGGGCCTGCCGGAGCAGCACCAGTAGGACCGGCCATCATCGCACGGCGCCGAGCAGCCATAGAAGGCTTCCCAGGGGCGCCCGCGGGCATCATCCCACCGCGAGCCGGAGCACGCATAGCAGGACCAGCAGCAGGCGCAGCGGCAAGCGCACCGCCCATCTGCATCTTCTTCTCCACCGCGCCGCCACTCTTGAGCTTCAGTTCGACTGAAGGCTCGGTGGTGACCATTTTCACCATCGGCTTAAATTGGCCCATATCGAACCTCCTTAAACCTTCTGGGCATAGACCACCGTCAAACGGTAGATGCCCTGAGTGGTGGAAATGGTGCCGTTCGGATCGACAGTAATGACAACGCCGGTAGAAGTACCAACGTTAGCCATCGCAGCCAATTGAGCAGCGGTGAACGTAAGAGCAATCCGACCGCCACCGATAACGTCAGTCGAAGACACATATTGCGTCCCCGCAGCAGCCGTACCAATAGTCATCGCAATCGCAGTAGCAGAACCACCGCCAACCACCTCGTCTTGCACAGTATCAACAAAGAAGCTGATGATCTGTGAACTTGCAGGCAGAGTGATAGTGGCGCTAGACGCCGTACCCGCAGCAACCGTGGTAACCGTCGTGGTCTGACTTACGACAACGAATCCGCCGTCGGTGGTGTCAGTCAACGTACCAGAGCCAGTGCGTAGCGTGGACCCAATATAGGTCTGTGCCATTGTCTTTACTCCTTAGAGGAGTGGGAGCCGAGGCCCCCACTTTTACTTAGACGCCAGGAGTGCCGTACATGGCCCGAGGATCGGTGAAGCCGACATCGAAACGCTCGGTGGCCTTGTAGCGCATCGAGTCAGTTTCGAAGTCACCTTCCATCGTCTTCTCCAGCTTGCGGCGCATCAGCAGCTTCATGCCTTCCGGAGCATCGGTCTGAACCCACCATGCCGAAGCATTGGTCAGACGCGACAGAACAGCGGCACCCTCGTCGAGCAAGCCAATAGACTTGATCGGGTTGATGTCGTTGTTCGCGTTACCAGCACGCAGAACGCTCTTCAGCAGCACTTCAGCTTGGAAGACGTTGCCAGGAGCCACCACCAGTTGGCGGGGAACCAGACGGATCTTCTTGCCGTTGTTGTCCACAGCCTGACGGATCTGAATCAGCATCTGCTCCAGAGAGGTCTGGGACAGGTTAGCTGCAGTCGTCAGCAGGTTGGAGAACGTGCCGCTCACGATGGGGTGAGAAGCGCTGTTCAACTGCACACCGTCGCCGCCAGGATACGAGCTATTGAAAGCGCGGTTCAGCACGTTGGCCGACAGCGTTTCCTTCGTCTCAATCAGCGACTGGGCAAGGTGACGGGCGTACACCTGACCAATACGGATGTGATCGCCGTCTTCAACGAGCACCTTGGTCAGCGCAAAGGCCAGACCGTACACATTGTAGACATAGCGCTTCAGGAACAGAACACCACCCTGCTGGTACGAAACCGGGGTGCCGTCCGGCAACTGCGGAGCCGCGCCAAAGCCGTACAGAACCGGCTCTTCGTGGTAGTTACGGGGAATACCTTGTTGCTCGCGGAAAACACGCGACCATTCATCGGTACGTTGGTCATACACGCCATCGAAGCATTCGTTGAGGATAGGCTCAACGATTGAACGAAAGTCGGTACTGCGCATCGGGGCTGCCATGATCTGCCCTCCTTATTAAACAGCCGTACCAGCAACACCCGCGAATTGGAATTCAGCGATGGTTGCACGGACGATTACATAGTCATCTCCCCAAGCATTGTCGGGGTACGGGGCGATATCCACGATACGCATTTGCGCAGTATTGGGCGAAGCCACAACACTGGTGGACAGCGTGCACTGAGACAGGCCAGTGGTCGTAGAACCAGCAGTCGTGTTGCTCAGGTCAGCTTCAGCGCCAAGCGAGGTTTGCGCCAGAGTGCCGTCGGCCTGGATTTCGTACACGATGTTGGGATCGCTGTAGAAATAGGCAACGACAGAGCCGACTTGGAACGACTCGTTGGCAGGCCAGTAGTTAGACACACGCCGACGACCAGTCGAGTCAGTCCACTCAACACCCGCAAAGGCGCCAAGGAACGAATCGCCAGCAGCGGCAACCACGATGTAGCCGCCAGTGTCCATCTTGACGGGCTGACCCTTCAGGATAGTCGTGGCATAGCCAGCAGAGACGTTGCCGCTCGTAGAGACAGCTTGAATACCGTTAGCCAGCGCCTGAGCGCGATCCAGACCAGAGGGATGGAACGCAGGACGCAGGCCGAACGGAGCATTAGTCGAAGACATAATTTACTCCTTTGTGCTCACCCATGAAAGATTGGGGTTTGCACGTTTCGGTCGAAATCGCCAAAGCCTTCGCCTTCAACCTTGCCCAGGCTCTTGCCTGAACTGTCTCGCGCACCCTGAAGATTCTCAACTTGGACACGGATCTTGTCCGCCTCCTCGTTGGGCATCTCATGGTGCATCTGCAGCATGATGTCCTGATAGACCTCCATAGGGATCTTGTACAGGCGCATCTCGTTGCATGCGATAAAACCAATGTCCTCGCCAGCCTTGACGCGGTAATTGTCGAACCCAGGGAACTCATCCGCTTTCACGGGAACGTACCCAAGCCGCATCCGCTTATCAATGCTGTCGTAAGCATTAGTGGTTGAGAGCCAGCAAAGGTGCCATCCGGGCATTTCCGGAACCTTTGGCAGCGCACTTTGTGTCCACTCATCGCTCCACATCTTCCGACGTTCCTGCGCTGACATGAACTTTTCCTCTGGGGCTCGACGGGATACGTCCTCACTAGCGCGAGTTTCGCGGCCACCGGCAGACAGAGACTTTTTCAGACGTGAATCCATTTGTTTAACCTCGGTTGTTTCGTGCTTGTTCGGCGTAACGCTTGATCATCTTGGCTCGCATTGCTGGGTCATCCCAGAATCCAGCCTCCTTGATTGCTCTTACCTGTTCAGGCTCAAGCACCAAAGTGTTGCCTTGTCGGCCACCAGTTGACTCGCGTCCAGATCCAGTTACAAAACTCCTAGGCCTCCTTCTGGGTTCGTCTTGTGATTGAGTATAACGATGCGGAAGACGTTTCTGCAAGCGTGCGTCAAGTTCGTCCCAATAATCTGCAGAAGACGGGTCAAAGCCCTCTTTTGCGAGCTTGGCATCAATAACCTTGGCAATCTCGCTGTCTTCATCGCTACCGTTGGGGTCGTACCAAGAATTGGACTCCATCCAACTCTTCGCATGCCGCAACATCCGAGGGTCAGTCTGGGGCTCAGACTCGGCTTGAGCAGCACGATTCTTCAGCGCTTTCATCGCCTCGTACTTGCGCCGCGCCTCGTCATAGTTGTTACTAGCCTGCGTATATGCGTCACCATTTGAGTTGTTAATGGCTTCGCGGCGCTTGGCATCGAAATACTTCAGGCGCAACTCTTCGTCTTCAATCGCCTTGTCCAGTCGAGCCAGTTCAAACCCTTGGCTCTTCTTCTCAACATCGGCTAGACGCTTGCGGAACTCTTCGTTCTCGCGTTGCAGCGACACCAACCGCTGATCTTTCTCTTCGTTGGTGCGTTTGATGTATTCCTTCTTGGCCTTTCGGCGATTCCTGCGGGCTTCTCGCACCGCATCGGTATCACCGGGCTGGTCAGCATCTCCGTCATCTTGCGCTTGAATCGGCTCGTCAGAAGAATCTTCAGAAACAAGCTCATCAGGCAGCTCAACCGTTACTGACCCGTCTTTTTCTTCAGTAACGGGGATGTCTTCAACTTTATCTGTGCTCATAGGAAAGCCTTCATTGCCAGGGGGTTACCAGTGAGTTTGGCGATGATTTCATGGTCATTCAACACCATGAACAGGGCGGGATCTTCAAAATCGTCGTCGCCGGGGACTTTGACTTCCCAGCGATCACCGCCCCACTTGGGAACTCGGATGTAGTCGCCTGCGACACACCAAGAACCTTCAGGCCACGCGAGCATCGTGTCGCGGTGCTTGAATGCCAAGGGACCGATCTCGATCACCTTTGCCACCATGTTCTGCCACTTCTCGGTTTCCTTGGTTTCTTCCACCAAGATAATCCCGGCACTTGTTGCCTTCTTTTTGGTACGGCGCAACTGCACAAGAATACGCCCACCTAGAGGTTTTGCACCGGGGTCCACGCTCGGAAATGCCCAAGCCATCTCAGCCGCGTTAGCAGCTTCCGGTTGATTACTCATCGTCTTCCTTCATCAAGTTTTCTAATATGTCCAGGGCTTCTTTGAGCCCCGAGTAGTGCCCGACCATGCGTTGATAAGACTCCCAGTTAGCAGCATTGCCAACCGCAAGAGATCCAGCAATCTCTGATTGCCGTGCCCTTATCCCGCCGATCAGGTCCGATATCGTCGCCACTTACTTCTTTTTAGCTGCTTGCGTCAGGGCTCCTTGCTTGGGCTTGTCATTACCACCTTGCATGGATTGCCCGTTGATCGGGGCACCCATGGCCATACGCTTGTGCTGGGTCACAAGAACGCTCTTCTGCTCTTGATCACTGGTAGCCATACTGGTTTCCTTTCGTTGAAAAGTCCATGACGGTCTTGTCTTGGTCGTGTCTCAACCTAGCCGCATCCCGCGTCAAACGGGCCGTCTCGATGCGCTCCTTCATCTCCTGATCACCTTGAGCGATGGCCAGCTTCAGTTGGAGTTCCTCCATAGCCAGAGCCTGCTCGTCCTGCAGCTTCTTCATCTGCATCTGGATGTCAGACTCCAACTCTTGTCCCTTCAGTTGCATCTCTGCCTGATCGCGGGCCTTACGGCGCTCCGTCTCAGCCATAGAGGTCTGCAGCAGCACCTGTCCGTCCGGAGTCATCTCAGGCTTCGGCTTGAACTGCTCCATCGTCTTCATCATCTGCTGGATAACCGGCATGATGCCCGCAAGCGTCTGCTCCGTATCCATCACCACATGCTGCGCTGCAACACCGATGATCTTGTCGATAGGCTTCGGATCAGCCAGCAGTGCGTACTCTTCGGGCTTCTCACCCAGAGACTTCTGCACGTAGCCGTTCATGCGGTTCAAATACCACAAGGCCAAGTGCTGCTTGATGTGCTCCATCGCCTTTGGAATGTAGTTCGGAGCAATCAACGGGCTCCCACCAAACACCGGATCTTTGGCGTAGTCCAAGTGCGCCTGGATATGCCCCAGGTGGTCCTGTTCCGGGTACGCATAGGCAGTCTGACCAATAGTCATCGCCACGTTCTCGTTTGCGGCGTCTTGCTTCTCAGGAGAAGGCGTATCAGGCATCAACTCATTGATCTGGGGCACCTTGATCTGCTTCAAGAACCGCATGACCACCGCTTTGCGGTTAAACAGGTCAGGATTCTTCTCCATGATGGTCATGACCGCTTGGGTCTGAGCCATCCGCTGGGTTTCAGAGAAGATATGCGGGTCAGAAACAGGAATAACGTCAGTAGAACGAGCAAAGTCGTCCCTCTTGATCTCCAAATCCTCGACAACCTCGCCGCGGCGCATGTCATCCAGATACCAGCGGTTGATACGCTGCAAAATCTTGAGAACTCGGCCCTGAGACTTGTGCAAACGGGCGTGAATGCTTGAGAAAACCGCTGCACCCTGCTCAATCAGGGCCTGAGTCGTACCAACAGGCGCATTTGCGTTGACATCGGCGATCTTTTCTTCCGATGTCGTCACCACACCCTTGGCAGCACTCGTCAACCAGCCCAAAAGCTCGAACAAAACCGGGCTTGGCGGGTTAAAGGGCATCGGCATTGCCAGCTTACGCACATCATCCACGCCTGGAGCCGCCTCAATCTCTGCAACTTGCGTCACTTCAACCTGTTGAGACTGGCCCGACACCTTTGCGCCCTTGAGCTTCAGGAGCGTTGCAGCGTTGTTGATGTGGGCAGAGTCCAGCAAGGCCCGCAAAGAGCCTGTAGCAGCCGCAGATAGGCTTCCAATGAGGTGATGGATACCAACACCGTAAGCTCCACGCCACGGAATGAACTTGAACTCGACAATCCAGTCGAGCTTAGTCATCGTGTCGTCGCCCTCTTCCCAATTCCGGTACAGACCAATGACCTCTGAGCCCAAGTCATCAATCATCAGGATGTACGGGGCTGCCTCACCCTTCGTAATCGGATCGTCTTCTAGTTCCAGCCATGTGTAAATGTGATACACGCGGCGGACACCGTCTTCGTTGTCGTTCTCTGACTTGCCTTCGATCTTGTTGGTGGCCTTCTGAGCGCCAGTAGGCTCCGGGTCCATCGTTGCCCGGATGAAACTGACGTCTCGGTACAGACCAGAGTCAATTCGACGCTTGAATTCGTATTCGGAGACGTTGTCAACTTCCGTTACACGCTCGGCATTGTGGAAACTCCCCGCCGCAAACGGCACAAGTACATTGTCAATCGGCAGGAACTGAGCACAAGGACGCTTCTTCTTGTCGTCGTACCAGAGTTTCAGGTACTGAGAGCCACCAAGAGGCAACTGAGTGAGCATCTGCTCTTGCTCATCAGCAAATTCCTCAATCTGATCGGTCAACTGCCAGTTCATAAAGTCACGTTTGCGCTCGGCAATCGCAACTTTCTCCTCATTCACATCACCCAAAATCTGAGTACGGGTCGGGCCATCAGGCGGAAACAGTTCTTTGAACGCCCGAGCAGCGAAATCCACGCAGGATTCCGCCATAACCGGGTGGACAACCTTAGAAGCCCCGTTGAATTGCGCACCACCAGGGGCGTCATTACCCAATCCAGTACGGCGGATACCTTCTTCGTACTGTTCGTCCCGTTTCTTTCGAGCCTCTTTGTCCTTCTCAACCAGTTGGATGTACCGCAAGGCCATCGTATTCAGGTCAAGATGGTCAATTACATCGCCGTCAGCTAGGTTCTGATAGAAGTCTTCATCTTCCATCGGACCTTTGCCTTCCATCCGGACGATTGCAGAGCCATCAGGAAGCTCTTCAATCTCGGATTCATCAAGGTCTAGTTCAACCTCAACAGGCTCATCCGGCGTCTCTTCCTGTTCGCCCCCAACAAAGCGGTTGAACTCGGGATCAATCGGGAATTCGGTTGCCATGATTAGATTATCGCCTTGTTAAGGGTACTCATACACGCCTTGTTAAGCCACCTCTGGCTTTTTTCTGCTCTTCAGGCTTCTGCTCTTCTTTTTTAAGACGCCTAATAGCATCAATACCTATCCCAGAACCCACTGCAACACCAGCAAGTAAGGCTGGATCGGCAGCGCCTAGCAAGTCATTTTCAGAAGAACGGGCAGGGTCAAAGGCCGCGAACCTCGAGCGCACATTCTTCGGAACAGTCAAAGCCTCCCAGACCTTGCCGCCCATGTCGCCCGTAAATTGATTGTGGGCGTATCTACGCAAGCCGGTTTCTACGCCCTCATTGAACCCAGAGAAAGGATCAAGCGGCACGCCGCCAGGACTGAATTTCTCAAAGGTTTTGTCCTTTCCAACCTTAACCAGCAAAGGCATTACGTTGCCTGCGTATGGGTCTGGTTGTCCTTTAGGCGGCCTGACCGTGTGCGCCGCATACGCGTTTGCATAGTCTGGGTCTTCTGACCACCACACAGGTTTGTCATGCGTGGTTTCAACCGCCGTTGATCCTCTGTAGCCCTGCGTATCAAACCCCATCGCCTTTGCCCGATCCATCGCGGTGTTGTTCTCGGGCAACCCCAGCATCTTCACAGCATTCTTGCGGGCAGTCTCAAGTGCTTCTGCTTGTGGCGCAGCAGGGATCTCTTTATCGTATCGGATGACAGGCAATTCCGAAATGCCTAGCTCTTTAGCCGCATAAGCCCTATGCCGACCATCCTCTTTCCCGCTCTTTGTGATCAGCAAAGGATCAAGTTCACCGCCAGATTGAATGTGCTGCTTCAAATAATCAATGTTATCCCTTGAGGCATCGTCAATTTCTAGTGGCCTTACTTTGTTCAGAAACTCATCTGGCGACATCATCTCAAGTCTTCCGCCAGATTTGTCGTAAGTTCCCTCTCCATACCAACGGTTTCTGGGGGCCATTGGATAGCCAGCCTTTTTGGCTTTTTGCAATGCCTGCGGTTCAGACACCACCTTTGTTGCTGGCTTAGAAGCCTCTGCCGCAGCCTTGGCAGGCTTTGCGACCTTCGCAACATCCTCGGCCTTTGCTGCACCCTTCAGCGCCTTCAGCAGACCACCGCCTGCCATGTGAGCTTCTTGCCTAGCATCTGCCATACGCAAGGCTTGCATGAATGCCTTCTCATCATCCATGCCTGTAGCTTTGAGCTTTGCAGCAATAGCGTCTGTGTCTGTGACTAGACCGCCTTCTGCCCGACCAATTTCAGGTGTCATGTCAACGATGACTTTGGCCGGGATTGACTGCATTCCCAAGTTCTTAAAGGCTCTTGCGCGATGCTGACCTTCAATAACATACGGCATGCCAGTCGCGTCAACTCCGACAAAGATAGGCGTAATTTCTTTATTGCCTTCAATCTGTTGCGCCAAGTTCTCAATCCTAGCCAACTCTTTAGGGGAGTCATAACCACCAAGCCCACCAAGAGCGTCTAAAGGTATCGACCTAACTTTAGGAACTACTTCGTAGTCCGTGAAATTTGATTGCGCAGATGTATGGAGGTCATCCTCTGGATTTGATCCTGGCTTTCGCAATGAAAAGCCACGGTCACCTTGCCACTCATCAAACGACTTGACGGTTTTGCGCTGCGCATCAGGCAAACCCTCCATCCAAGATGGATCTGGCTTTTCTGCAGCAATCTTTACTTGCGGACGCTTCAACTCTTCAACTTGAACCATCAACTTATGGATGCGGTCGCTGTCCTCTCTATTCCTCAACAGCGTCTCGTCGCTGATTTGATCAAGTCCTGCGGCTCGATCTGCCTTGGCTCGATTTCGCATTCCTTGCGCTATCGCTTTCGCTTCTTCCTCCAGCGATTTAATCATGCCAGCCGGATCAGGCAGCTTCTCTTCGTTGCGTTGCAAGATGCGTAGCTTTTGCTCTTCCCCAGGAAAGATCACGAAGTTGCGGGTTCCGATGGGAGTGGCTGTTGCCCCCATCTGCTCAAGCACATCATCGTTAGGCTTGAAATTGAACTCTTGGCTAGTGCCATCTTTGAAATCCACCTTCCATTTCCCAGTGCCAGTCATACCGCGAGATTGCTCGTCAAGGTATTTAATACCTGGGATTCCTGCCTCTTTCAGTCTTTGTGAGGCGTTTGCTGGGCCATACATCGCCTCCAAATAAGACACAGCACCACCGCCTGTGTCCATGTTTGGCACAGCCTGCATTCCTTTGACAAAGGACAGAAAGTCATTTGCAACATCTGAAAACGGCCCAGAATCTGCGTTAATCCCGTATTCCAGTTGCATTCCTTTCAGGACACCCGCAACATGCTTTGGAGATGGCGACTTTTCTAATTGAGCCGCTGTTTGCAACAAGTCTCGTTTGGCCCAATCAGCAACTCGCGGTTGCTCCGCAAGCCTTCGGATCTTTTCAGCAGCTACTTCTCCAACTTTTGACACATCTACAAGCAGGCCACTATTCTGTAATGCCTCTTGCACATCTGGAGACTGCTGGCTCAACGGCTTATCCCAGTCCAGCATCTTCGGGATCATCTCGTCAGGCAGATCAGCCGTGTAAAGATAGCCTCTTGACTGTTCAGAATAAGCAGGAAGGTCGCCACTCTCCAAAAAAGGTAGCTCTGCTTCTTTAGAAGCCGCCAGTTCTGTTGCCCACTTTTTATCTCTCGACTTTAAGTCAACGATTTGCCGCTTGTATTTTTCGATCAACTCTTGGCGTCCAGGCTCGCCTCCGCTTTGCTTAAGCTCAAGCGCCGCACGATGGGCAGGATTGCCACTGTCAAATGGCTTGCCGTCAACAAACATGTCAAAATCAGACAATGATTTTTGATAGCTACTGCCTACTTCTTTTGCTTCTGCGGTATAGAGCCCTTGCCCATAAGCCTGAGCACCTTCGCCAGTGCCGATCTTCTCTGACCTAAATTTTCCCAGAGGAGCGCCCTCTTCGGGTGCAAACTTGTGCGGAGTACCGTGGTACACAGTCAACTGCGGAGCCAGTCCACTCCTCTGCAGGTAGCCCTCTGCCATCTCAGCAGCCTTCGGCCCCAGAGCCCTTCCTACAGCCTTAGAGCCCTTCACGGCGCCTCTGGCTAGGGTAGTGCTACCCATGCCCCCACCAAGCGCTCCTAAGCCCGATGCGAACTTGGCAGCAGGTCTCTCATCGCCCCCAGGTAGGTACTCTTGGTAGAACTCAGTAGTCGGCAGGACTGGCGTCTCATCAACATTCACACCGCCCCGGCCAAAGGCGAAGTTAATCCCCATCCGGCCAAGTGCCTCGATGTCCCCAGGCAACCCCAGAGTTCCAGCTACCCAGCCTCGAGCCATCTGGGCAGGCATGTTCACATCACGGGAGGCGTTCAGTTTCTCAGGGCGCTTACCAGAAGAGGGGTACTTGAATGCAGCACCACCTTCTTGAGGTTGAGTGCGCCTGCGGGCAGCCTCAATAAGCGCCTGCCTGTCCTGCTCGGGTAATTCCATGCCTGCTCCTAACGTGCGGCTGAATCTTAACCCCTGCCTATCTCTTTAAGCAAACGCGGTCCAGCAGAGTAATGCCAACGCCAGGACTTCGTTTGAGAATGCCTCTTGCGGGTTCTGACTACCCAGCCCTTCTCCTCCGCAGACTGCAACGTCCTTCTAACGCTGCAGGGATCCATCCCCCACTTCAACCCTATGTCATGGTTGGTTAGCTCTTCTTCAGGGTTGACTGCAAAGAACACACACAGCGGAGTAACTATGCTCAAGGTAAGGTCCGGCAACTTGATGGGGCGGCAAGTCTATCAACAGGGTTGGTGATGTACCCACACTTCATTGCCCGTCTCGGGGTCTTTGAAGTCCAGCCTAGGTAAGCACCAGCACAAAGGGGTCATCACATGCCCTTCTCCTAGATAGTGCGTCCTGACTACAGGCTCAGACGGCGTAGGGGTTGGTTCTTCTTTGTCTGCCAGAGTCTGCATAGTCTTCTTCATCCCAGTCATCCCGCGGAGGCGGATCAACCTCGAGCCAGCCAGCGTCCCGCAAGAACCGCAGGGCCATCGAGGCACTGTCCACAAAATCATCATGTGTCGTCTCAGGGAACGAGCAGATCTGGCTGACAAAGCCTTCCGCCCAGTCCCTCACGTAGCCCTTCCTATTGGAAGACTCAGGGATCCACACCCTGCCCCTTGCGATGATGTTGGAGACGATGTTCAGGCGCTGCAGCTTATCGGCTCTTCCTGGGTTGTATCCCCTCACCGGAAGGTGCGCCCTCTGCAGGTCTTGGATCAGAGAAATGCCTGCGGACTTGTCCTCGATGAGTATGAGATCCACGCGCTTCTTCTCTTTGCCTTCACCGAAGATCGTCTCGTACTCGTCGATAACCTTCGGTCGCAGGTCCGGATACTGCATCCTCTCCTGCCAGCAATCAATAAGCATCGCTGACATAGGCCCGTCAAGTGGCTTAAAGACTCCCCAGGTCGTACAGGCAGTAGGATCATTCTGAGTCTTCTCTGAGGTGGCGCAGTCGTAGGACTGGACGATGTACTCGAACTTAGGGAAGGCCTTGCCATCAGGCCACAGCTTGAACATGCTGCGCTGGACGATCCCGCCCTCTTCAGGATCGATGATCTCAGCGTGGATCTCCTGCCTGCCTAGCTTCGTCCCCTCGTACTGCAGGATCTGCTTCTGAAATGACGGGGCTAGGTTCGCAAGGTTGGCGTAGGTGCTGGCAGTCGTCAGGGCTACATCGTCACCCTCACGGCCCACCAGTTCCACGATCAGGTCTTTGGGTCTAGGTGTGGTGGTGGCAACGATGCGGGTTCTGGTTCCCAAGCGGACAGAGAACTGGATCTGGTCCCAGGCTTCTTGCAGGTACTCCCAGGCTGCAAGCTCATCAAGCCATGCCCCGTGGAACTGCGGACCCCGAAAGCGCTCAGGCTCACTGGCAGGGATGCCCTTGATCAGGGATCCGTTCGTCAGCTTCAGCTCATGGTGCTGCTTGTTGTAGTCAGCAATTAGTGGAGCGGGGATAACGTTCAATAATCCCGAGTCGCCCTCAAAGCAGGTAGCCTTGACGTCAGCACTAGTTGGAGCCCCGACAAGCCAGCGTGTCCCTGGTTCTGTCCAGGCCCACCAACCTACCTGCTCTGCTGCTGTGCGTGTCTTGCCTGCACCGCGTCCCGCCAGAAGCAGCCAGATCGTCCACCAGTCGCCTGGAGGCGGCATCTGGTGCCTGTGGGCCTTCTCGATCCAGTTGGCCCGCCAGAGATAGGCTAGGCGCTTCTCAGGCGGCAGTGTCTTGAGCGCCTGCAGTACATCAGGCTGCTGGAATGCTTCAGCTAGATCACTCACCGACAGTCTTGCGCAGTTCAGCGTTGGTCACCAGAGCCTCCAGCAGCTTGTCTGCTTTGATCTCAGCTTCAACCTTGATCGGGGACTCAGCATCACCCGCAACAGCGATCCTGTCGCCGTAGCGTTTAGGGTTCCATTTAGCTAGCAGCTTCAGCGTGATCTCCGCCCGAGCCTTTACCAACTGGACATAGCCCGGATCAATGCGGCCGCCGCCCTCAGTCAGCATGCGCTCAGGCTCGTCGTACATCTCAGCGTAGGCCCTCTCAGCCATAGCGTCCTGACCAGCTTCCCGCGCATGTGCGATGGCTAAAGAAAGCTCTTGGTCGCGATCCATCCACTGATACACAGCAACCCAAGAGGGCATGTGATCGTCTCTGCATATCTGACGCAGTGGCTCACCATTGCTGAGTCTCTGGCAGATCTCTGCTGCAAGCTCAGGCGTGTACTTGGAAGGCCTGCCGATCTTTTTCTTAGTCGTAGTCATTGCTGAGTCTGGAGTTAACCATTTGTTCAATGTTACTCCACTGTTCTTCAGTGATGTCGTCTTCTGCTGTCTTACCGTTGATCTTGATGATAAAGGCACCGTCTTCGTCGTACTCTACTGTGCGAGTGGTGCCGTTGATGATGGTAGTGAACTCAAGCTCTTCGGGGGTTTCGGGCCTGTCGGGGTCGAAGGAGGAGATGTATCCGTACAGCATGATGTCTTCTCTGTAGTTGTATGGGCCGAAGCCCCACTGTTTAGTTGCGGCCTACAAGGGTTGTCTTGTACTCACCGCGCTTTGCTGCACGGCCCATGCTGATCGCGGCTTCGCGGCTTACTGGGTAACGCTTGCCACGGTAGTCTTGGCGCAGAGTGCGTGATGCACAGTCAGAACCGTAGTGCAGGATCTCGCCAGACTCTTGAGACTCAATCACGATAGTCATCTTCAGATTGGTCTTGCCGCAAACATCACACTCGGTCTTGTCGCTGATGCCGAGAACCGTGTAGCGCTTGTAGGTGGTGTTCATTTCTCTGTTCCTTCTCTGTTGAACTGCTTGATTGCAGTGATGCCAGTGTAAGCGATCCTTCAAGAGAAGGTCAACATCTTTCCCTACTTTTTTGTAGGGTCAATCACCAGAGTCGCCTCTCCTGCAACAGCCCATCGGTTCGTTGTTGGCTTGAAGACACACTCTGCCCAGTGATCCTTGTAGCGCTTGAAGTACCTCTTGGTTCCTTCGGGGCATGGCTTGCCTGCGATGTCTTCTGTCACTACAAGGATGCTCTTTCGATCCTCGATGACTGTGCAGGGAGTCTTGTCTCCCCAGTTCAGAATTACGCCTTTCACTTGAGCCTCTCTGCGTAATGCCAGATGCTGGGAGCTTGTTGTAGTGCTGCTTGAGGTTTCCACTTGCGTTGCACTCTGGGGGTGTGTTTTGTTTCTTTTTTGGGATTAGCAACCGCTACATATTGCGCTGCGGAGTGATCGTTGCTGATGTTCTTTAAGAATCCCCGCTTGGCAAGTTGGTAGACGTACCACCGGCTCACACCAAAAGCATCCACCAGTTCTGCTGCACTGCAGGCTTTTTCTTCACAGGCCGCGATGACCCTTTGCTGCAGGTCAGTCATATTTGCCGCTACCCCAAATGCCTGGGCGGAAGTCATGAGAGAAGACAAACGACTCGTAGGCCTTGATTGAGCCCGTAGGGATCCAGCACGGGGCGTCAATGATGTCTTCTGCTGCAAAGTCAGCGCCGAAGCCCGGCTTTCTGTCCAGTCCTGCAACCCATTCGTTGCCGGTGCGATGTGTCGTGTTCATCAGAATAGTCCTTCAGGTAGTTCGCTGTGAGGTATTGGGTCTGGCCTTGTGGGTGGAACGTCATGCGTCTTTGAGGGCCTGACCGTTCCAAAAGGCCAGACAGGAGGAGCGTTTGGTGCTCTGGTCCCGTCTGGCTTGGTGTACATCAGATGGCGGTGGTCTTGATGCTGTACACAGCGGTGGACTTGGTGTGTTTGGCGATCATGTCGGCAGGGATGCTGAGTTCCGCGGCGATAGCCTTCCAGTCCACGGTGGAGCGGTTTGACTCGGTGTAGGTAGCCTTGTAGGTAGCGCCCTCAAAGGACTTCTCGCCAGAGATAGAAGCACGCTCCTTGAGTTCGTCCTTGATGGCATCGGCTTGCTTGGTCAACTCTGCGATTTGAGCCATCAAAGAACCAAGAGTGTCGATGGCAACGCACTGCTCAACGTCTGCAAAGAACTTGGCTTGTGCGGGGGTCAGGGCTGCATTCATTTCGCTATCCTTCACTGATCTACTGCAACATCGCAGTGATGCTAGTGTAAGCGACAGTTTAAGTTGGCATCAATAGGTTCCCGACTACTTTGTGGGGTTAATCAACTCCAGCGTGTCCTTCAGCAGGTCTTCCTCAGTGAAGCCCCAGTGCTTTGGGAAGCCCTTAGTCCCCAGCCCATGCACTCCAGTGTTGCCGCGGTGGTGCTCAGGGCACAGAGGGATCACGCTGAAGTGTCCACTGCGCTTGCCCATGCCTGCCCCATGCCTAGGGTGGTGTAGCTCTGCAGGCGTACCAGGGTGGCCCATCCTCCTGCATACAGAGCAGCCAAGCTCGGCCACCTTGCTCATGTGCTTCTTCTCTGCAAGTGTTGTCATAGGACTGCCTTGATCTCCTGCCTGCTGCTGGCCTCTCTGCTGCGCCAGACATCGATGCGTGCCTGTGCTGCCACCAACCCCCACCTGATCTCTTCTTCGGCCTCTACAGCGGCTTTAAGGCCCTGCAGCAGGTCAACGTATTCCTGATCGGCGTATGCCTCACGCTCCTGCGCCGCGGATGTTTGGTGGCCTACAGACTGTGCGTACTGCATCAGCACAGCCTTCTTGCTCTTGCGGAACTCCTCGAGGTAGATCCGTTCAGCCTTGGCCTTTGCGTACTTTTTGCCGTGCTTAAAGATGTACTCAATTGCGTCATCTGGTTCCATCAAGTTCCTCCATCGTTCGCTTGAGGTAGATCGCCATGTCTAGGGCTTCTTCGTAAGCCTGCTGCAGCCATTCCCGCAACTCCAATGGGTTCTCAGCTACGGTAGTTCCGTACTTGTTGATGCCCATCTTCTGCCGGTATTCGATGTCCTGACACACCGCCAGTTCAGTTCCTGTTGGCATGTCTGCG
>Ga0315909_10000392_pt1 | contig 58797 bp, 53 predicted proteins | sample LakEriMetagenome_11_FD_203527 | JGI IMG/M metagenome (GOLD analysis project Ga0315909, IMG submission 203527) | Freshwater fungal communities from buoy surface, Lake Erie, Ohio, United States - Buoy 2 MA125 | ecosystem: Environmental > Aquatic > Freshwater > Lake | place: USA: Lake Erie, Ohio... | reverse complement strand
GCTGAGGGGCTGGCGCAGCAGGCGACAACGACGAGGCAACGGGCGAGCGCCTGAGCAAGCTCGTGGCGCAGGGTGTTGACGGGGTTGCGCACAGGTTCAGTGAGGGAGATCTGCATGAGAGGTCCAGAAAGACCGCCGGGGCATTGCCCGGCGCGGTAGCGGTTCGTCGAGACGACGGTTTCGATCATGTACGAAGACAGGGAGGCTCGCTCAAGTACGCAGCAGCAGCCACAGCTGCAGCGAGCGGGCGCGCAAGCGGCCCTGTTCATCGAAGATGGCCGTGCCGGCGTGCAATTTCCGGCCGTCCTGGCGGATCGGCCAGCCGGCCACCACGTAACGCTCACCCGCGCGCAGCGGCACGGCAATGTCACCAGCCATGCGTCCGGTCATCATCGGCGTGTTCTGACCCAGGCGCGTACCCCAGGCAAAACCAGCCGGGCAATCAAGTGCCGCCCAGGTGATCGGCGCATCGATCAGGCCATCAGGCCCGGCCAGTTCGGCGGAGGGCGTCCAGGTGGTGGCCACCACGCCGGCCTCGCCGGCAGCACCCGGCAACAGGCTCGGGATGATCATCAGACCATCATGACGGGCGATACCGCAACCGAAGCAATGGTCGTACGGGTTACCGCTTTCTGAGCGCGCGGTCATGCGGCCCAGTGCGCCAGCTGCCTCGGCTTGCGCAGCATCGGGGGCGGGCGGCACGGCGATGTCCGCGGCATCGATCACGCAGCCTGCAGCCTCGGCCAGCAGTTGCTCACCATCATGCAGCGTGATGCCGCCCGCAGGGCCTTGCCGCCATTGCAGCGGGCGGTCCAGCGGCACCGGCGCACGCAGCGTGATCTGCACCGTGGGATCGGGCAGGCAAGCCGCGATGGCGCCCGCCACATAGCCACCGTTGCCACTGGTGGGCGGGCCGTTGAAGCGGCGGGGGATCGTGAGGGTGCGCGGGGGCATGACATCTCCTAAAGAAGCCGGATCACATACCCACCCGACTTTTCATCGTGTTCGAGCGCCAGCAGGCCGCGGTCGCGCGCATCTTCCAGCAGTTCGTTGAAGGACCGATAACCGTAATAGCCCTCGGCAAACCCGGGGCGGCGGCGCTTGAGCGTCTGCTTGACCATCGAGCCCCAGATTTTGTCGTCGGCGCCGCGCTCGGTGATCAGCGCCTCGACAGTTTCGAGCGCGAGGTCGATCGCCTGCTGGCGACGCTCGTCTTCGTTGCGAGGCGCAGGCGGGTCGGTGACGACGACTTCGGTGGGGGGGATGGTGGTCGCGACAAGGGGGGCCGCTGCGCTGATGGCGGATGCATGGGTGACGGTGGTCTCGGCTGCGGCCACCTTGCCGCGGCGCGGACTGCGCTTGCGCGCTGGCGGCGCGGCGTCTGCTGTCTCTCCAGGGACGGGGGGTTCAGTCGATGCTTGCGGCGAAACGATCGGTGCGACAAGCGCATCACCAGCGAGGGTGGCGGGCTCGGTGGGGGACACCGCTTCGGCTCCAGGCGAAGCGCCGTTCGGTGCTGCACTTGCGGCGCCCGCCTCATCGATCACGGCTGGGGGTTTGCGGCGGCCATTGCCACGCGTGCGGCTCGGGCCGGCTGCAGACGGGGCAGCCTCAGCGGTCGCGGCGGCAGCAGCAGGCATGCGCGCTGCGGTCTTGTTGGCCGCCTGCCCGTTGCCAGCACCGGGCTGCGCGGACGGCCCTGCGCGCGTGCTGCGCCGGCGCGATTCGCGCACCAGATCGTCGTAGAAGATGAACTCGTCGCAGTTGGCCGTGAGCAGGTCGGAGGTGGAGCCTTTCACGCCCACACCGATCACGGTCTTGTTGTTCTCGCGCAGCTTGGACACCAGCGGAGAAAAGTCGGAGTCGCCGCTGATGATCACGAAGGTGTTGACATGCGTCTTGGTATAGCAGAGGTCCAGCGCATCGACCACCATGCGGATATCGGCTGAGTTCTTGCCCGACTGGCGCACATGCGGAATTTCGATGAGTTCGAACGAGGCCTCGTGCATCGGCGCCTTGAACTCGCGATAACGGTCCCAGTCGCAATAGGCTTTCTTGACCACGATGCTACCCTTGAGCAGCAGGCGCTCGAGTACTTTGCGGATGTCGAACTTGTCGTACTTTGCGTCGCGCACACCGAGGGCGACATTCTCGAAATCGCAGAACAGCGCCATGCTGACACTGTCGGGCGGCTGGGCCATCGGATCTCCGATCAGGTAAAAACGTAGGGTGATGTGCGCTCAGTCGCTGGCGGCACTGGGTCAGGCAATGAGTCAGGCACTGGGTCTTGCACGACTGAGTCTGGCAGGACTTAGTCCGACAGGAACTTGAAGCGGAACGCATCGCCGCAGCTGCAGACATGGCCCGCAGTGGGTGCCGGGAAATGCGCACTCAGCAGCAACGTGGGGGTGTCGGCGCACCGCTCGATGAGACGCATGCGGGTGCGCTTCCCCATCTCGGCATCGAAGTCGGCATACATCTGCAGACCCGGTTCGGCCAGCAATATCGGGTGATGAATGATGTCACCCGACATGATCGCCTCCTGACCGCCACCCTTCACATGGATGGTGACATGGCCCGGCGTGTGGCCAGGCGCGGGCTCCATCCACACGCCATCGTCCAGATGCCCTTCAACCACATGGTGCATGTCGACCAGCTCATGCAAGCCGGCCTGCACGACCGGCAACACGCTGTCTTCAAACGCGCCATGGGCGACCGGGTAATCAGGCTTGGTCGCGAACAACCGCGAGAAGTACTCGTACTCCTCGCGCGCCATCAGGTAGCGCGCATTCGGGAACGTGGGCACCCAGCGGCCGTCTTTCAGATAGGTGTTCCAGCCGACGTGATCGGTATGCAGATGAGTGCACATGACGATGTGGATGTCTTCGGGGCGCAGGCCTGCGGCAGCGAGGTTGCGCAGATACGCGTCTGATGCCAGTCGGTCCTGCCAGGCCACTTTCGGGGTGCGCACCTTGTGGTTGCCGTTGCAGGTGTCGACCAGAATGTTCAGGTGCGGCGTGCGAATGAGATAGCTGTGAAAACTCAGCGGGATTTTGCGCGCCGTGGCATCGAACAGGCGCGGGCCCAACCAGTCGGCGTTGCGCGCCAGCACCTCATCGGTCATGTTCGGGTAGAGCCATTCAGGGTCGAACCACATGGTCTCGACTTCAACGATGCGCTCGACCGTGGTGCGTCCGAATTGCAGTGGCCTCATACCGGATCGCCGCGCGCACGCGCGGGCTGAGAGTGGCGGATGCGGACGATCCTCTCACATTGAAGTGGGTCGCATGCCGCTGGCGTGTTCTGCCCGGTTCTGACATGCGATGCAGCGGGCTGCAAACGGGCTGGCTGCAAGGCGCTCGCGAGGGATGTCTTCACCGCAGGTCTCACACGCGCCGTAGGTGCCAGCATCGAGTCGTTTGAGTGCTGCGCGGCCTGCATGGTATTCGTCCAGATCACGCCGGGCATCGGCGAAATCGGCCGTGGCGGCATCATCGACCACAGACTGATCGCCGTTGTCGCCCACATGCTCCAGTGCCTGCGTCACATCCACGGCGTCGCCCAGTTTGGCGTCGATCTCTTGGCGCAGGGCTTCCAGTCGGGCTTCGATGCGTTGACGCAGGGCGTCGGTGTCGGAAAGTGCAGACATAGCGGGCACTGGTGTGGTTTGCGATTAACCATGCTGCGCCGGCGGCTGCGGCCGGTGTTGATCCGCATCAAGCCGGGTGCGCGCGACCATGATGTCGGGCCCGTTCTGCATGCGGGCCTGCGCAGCCGGGCCTGTGCGTCGCTCCGGCAGCTGATTTCGCAGCTGACGTCGCAGCCGAGTGATCAGGCAAGCTCATCAGGCGAGTTGTCAGGCGACGGGCTTAGCGTGGCCGTGCGAAAAAAGCGGCCACCACTTCCAGAGCACGGGCCACGTCGGCGTCGCCCACATCCAGGTGCGTGACCCAGCGTTGCACCAGGCCTGCACCATATCGACCGACGCTGCCGGTGCAGCGCACACCGTGAGCCTGCATGTGCTCCGAGAAGGGCTGGGCGATAGCGGCGTCAACCTTCACGAACACGATGTTGGTCTGAGGAAGTTCAGCCTGCAGCCCACCGCCATGGCGGGCAGCGATGGCATTCAGACCTTCGGCCAACTGCAGTGCGCGTACATGGTCCTGCCCCAGGCGCTGCACGTTGTGCTCGAGCGCAAACAGCCCGCCTGCCGCAATGATGCCGGCCTGCCGCATGCCGCCACCCAGCATCTTGCGCCAGCGTCGTGCGCGCGCAATGAACGGGGTGGAGCCCAGCAGCAGCGAGCCCACCGGCGCCCCGAGGCCCTTGGACAGACACACCGAGACGCTGTCGAACTGCGCGCAGATCTCGCGGGCCACACCGAGCGCATCGGTAGCGCCTGCGCTGCGGGTATCGCCCTCATGGTGGCCGGCCACTCGCCTGCGCGCCACTTCCACGGCGGCATTGAAAAGACGCGCGCCATCCAGATGCGTGGCCAGTCCGCGCGCGGTGGCGAGTGCGCGGACATCACGCAGGTAGTCCATCGGCAGCACCTTGCCACCGGTGGTGTTCTCCATCACCACAAGCCTGGTGCGCGCAAAGTGCGCATCATCGGGCTTGATCGCCGCTTCAATGGCGGACAGCGGGATCGTGCCATCGGGCGCATGGTCCAGGGGCTGCGGCTGGATGGAGCCCAGCACCGCCATGCCGCCCGCCTCCCATTTGTAGGTATGCCAGTTCTGCCCGACGATCGCTTCATCGCCGCGCTCGCAGTGGGCGAGCAGCCCCAGCAGATTGGTTTGCGTGCCCGAGGTGGCAAAGAGCGCCGCCTCGTAGCCCAGCATCTGCGCGGCCTGCGTCTGCAGGCGGTTGACGGTCGGGTCGTCACCGAATACATCGTCACCGACCTCGGCGCTGGCCATGGCCGCACGCATGGCGGGTGACGGACGGGTGACGGTGTCGCTGCGAAAATCGGTCATGAACGGGTCCTTGAAGGCGGGGCTGCCGCAAGACGTTGCGCCATGGTGAGCGCGGCGAGCAGGCTCGAGGGATCGGCAATGCCGCGCCCGGCAATATCAAAGGCTGTGCCGTGATCGACGCTGGTGCGCACGAACGGCAGACCCACGGTTACGTTCACCCCCTGATCCAGCCCCAGATATTTCACCGGGATCAGACCCTGGTCGTGATACATGGCCACCACCAGATCGAACTCACGAAAGCCGCGCGCGCGCATGAACACGGTGTCGCCGGGCCAGGGGCCAGTGGCATCGATGCCCCGGGCCCGGGCCTGTGCAATGGCCGGCGCAATTTCCTCGATGTCTTCGCGGCCCATCAGGCCGCCTTCACCTGCATGCGGGTTGAGCCCGGCCACGGCAATGCGCGGACGCTCAATGCCCAGCTGCTGCAGCCCGGCATGGGCAATGAGGATGGTGTCGAGCACGGCTGCACAACGGATGCGCTCGATGGCTTCGCGCAGCGACACATGAATGGTGACCAGCAGGGTGCGCAGCTCGTCGTTGGCCAGCATCATGCGCACATCGTCCACGCCCGCCAGTTCAGCGAGGATTTCGGTGTGCCCGGGGTGCTTCACGCCTGCGGCATGCAATGCCTCCTTGTGGATGGGCGCGGTGACCACCGCAGCCACATGCCCGGCCATGGCGTCGCGGCTGGCGCGCACGATCGCTTGGTGGGCAGCCTGGCCGGCGCGGGCGTCAATGCGACCAAGCGGCAGATCAGGCGGCAGATCGCTGCAGGCGACGACTGGAACGCGCAGATTCGCGACGGGGCCAGCGCCTGGAGCGGATGTCGATGCCAATGCCGGTGTGTGCGCTGACGCGATGAGCGCGGCCGCCTCCTGAACGGTGCTCACCGCCACGAGTTCGATCGGCACGCGAAGCGTCGCTGCAGTGCGTAAGAGTACGCCCGGGTCGCCATAGATCACCACTGCGGGCAGGGGCTGAGGCAATGGACGCGCAGGCGCGCTGCCCTGGCGTGGATCATGCGCGGCCTGCGGCCCGGTTGCGAGCCACTGCGCGCAAGCCTTGAGCACGATTTCGGGGCCGATGCCGCAGGCATCGCCCATGGTGATGGCCAACAGCGGCGCAGGGGCGGTCATCACCCGATTGTAGGCTGCAATGTTGCGCCGCCGGGCCGAGCCTTTCCTCAGACGGTCCGCAGGTCAGCGGACCACCAGGCCGCCCTGGACGACCCAGTGAGCGGCAACTCGGCTGATCAGCGGACGGGGCTTTCGCGCAAGGCGACCTTGCTCTGCGCCGTGGCGGCCACGAGGATCGCCACGCGGCACTGGGCGCGAAACTCAAGGCTATGGGCTTCGGGATCGCGCGGGAAAGCAAACACACGTTCTGCAGCCGTGCGCAGCAAGTGCTCGTCGTCCTCGTCCTGTGCGAACCAGCGCAGCTGCACCGGAATGAACCGGAGCGCGGCCAGATCGGTCTCCAGGCGTGCGAGGAAATCCTTCGCACTCATGCCCTGATCGCGAGAGAGCGCGGCATTGCGAATGAAATCGCTGCCCTCCTGACATTCAACAGGGGTCACGGTAAGCGCCACAGCCGTGGCCGGCAGGGCGCACGCCGCGGCAAGCGCCACGGCGCTGAGCCAGTTTTTCGACACCATCGTCTCCTCCAGGTGCTTTCTTATGGCCCCATTTTTCGGGGCGTTTTGGCTGGGAGCCCCTAGTACGCATGACCACACCGGTCTGAATGCTGCCGGTTTTAAAGGGCTCGCGCTGACCCTACACCGGTCGGCGCAGCACTGCAATCAGACGGTTCACTTCGCGATCAGCCCGGGGGCACCTTGTGTGATCGCCTTGTGTGATCGCCTTGTGTGATCGCCTTGCGCAAGCGCATCAGGCGACCTGCCCGCACGCCCCGCCTCAGCGCAGCAGCAGCAGGAGCGCAATGATCACGAGAAAGCTCAGCAGCATCCTGCGAAAAGCGGTCTCGCTCACACGGGTACGCAGCCGCTTGCCCAGGCTCATGCCGGCGAACATCGGCGCCAGTGCAACGAGTGAAAGACCTGCCTCAGCCCAGCCCAGCTGACCCAACCAGCCCAGGGACAGATAGAGCGGCAACGAGCCAAGCAGGTTGAGCACGCTGATGGACCCGACGAACGCCTCGCGAGGCAGACGCAGGGCAACCAGGTAGGTGATCAGCAACGGCCCCATGGCTGCCGACACCCCGCCCAGTGCGCCCGACATCACGCCCACCCCGACGCTCCACTGCCGTTCGCGATGACGGTCCACCGTCAGCTGGGGCTGCCAGGCAATCAGCGCGACCGCGAGCAGCACCGTGCAGGCGATCAGCGCATTCAGCGTCGCGGGCTTCATGCCCAGCGTGAGCCAGACCGTGAGCACCGTGGTGAGGATCATCGGTACGATGAGCGGCGAAAAGCGTCCAAGCGCTGCGCGGGCATGGCCGCCCTCGACCGCCTGCCAGAGATTGGAGGCCACGATCGGGGCACACAGCAGGGCGATCGCCTTGGGAGCGGGCATGATCAGCGCCAGCAGCGGAATGGTGACCAGAGGCAGGCCCACCCCCAGCAGGCCCTTCACCAGACCACCGAACAGGAAGATCGCTGTCGCCGCGACGATCAGCCAGACTTCGGGCTCGCGGCTGAAGACAGCCGCCAGATGGGCGGCAAGCGATGCAGGCACCGGGTGCGTCAGGCGCGCTGCGCGCGTGCCAGCACGGCATGCAACAGCACATTCGCTCCGGCGTGCAGATGCATGGGGTCAGCGTTTTCGATCTCGTTGTGACTGATGCCGCGCTCGCAGGGCACGAAGATCATCGCCGTGGGGCAGCGCCGGGCCACATAGACCGCGTCATGGCCCGCGCCGCTCGCCAGCCGCATGTTCGGGTACCCATAAGCGATCGCCGTCGATTCGATGGCCGCGAGCATCGAGGCATCGAACGCGCAGGGCTCGAAGTGCGCAGTCTGCTCGAGCGTGATCGACACGCCGTGTTCGCGGGCCAGGCGCGCTGCGGCAGCCTGCACGGCGGCGGTCATGGCGTCGAGCGTGGCAGCACGGGCATTGCGCAGGTCGATGCTCATTTCCACCCGCCCCGGAATCACGTTGCGCGAATTCGGGCTGACGATCAGTCGGCCCACTGTGCCCCGGGCGTAATCGGGGTGGGTGGACGCGATCTCGCGCACCGCCACGGTGAGGTGTGCGGCTGCCAGCAGGGCGTCACGGCGCAATGCAATGGGCGTGGGTCCGGCATGCGCGTCCTGACCCTCGATGACCACATCAAACCAGCGCTGGCCAAGCGCTGACTCGACCACGCCGATCACCTTGTGCTCATTCTCGAGAATGGGGCCCTGTTCGATGTGCGCTTCGAAGTAGGCATCGAATGCCGGGGCAGGATCGGTGCCGGCCGCGCCGATCGCAGCCAGGGCCTGCGCCACGCTCGTGCCTTCGCCATCGGTCTGCGTCAGGCAGTGGTCCAGACCGAAGGCCCCGGCATACACGCCCGAGCCCATCATGACCGGCTGAAAACGCGTGCCTTCCTCGTTAGTCCAGATGGCGACAGCAAGCGGGCGGCGGGTCGTGATGCCGGCATCGTTCAGGGTGCGCAGCACTTCCAGTCCGGCCAGGACACCGTATTGGCCGTCGAAGCGACCGCCGTTGGGTTGGGTGTCGATATGGCTGCCCATGGCCACCGGCGACGCCTGCGGCTCGGTACCGGGGCGGATCGCATAAAGGTTGCCGATCGCATCGCACTGCAGCGTGCAACCGGCGTCACGCAGCCAACCAGTGACCAGGGCACGGGCCTGGGCATCGAGATCGGTCAGCGCCAGCCGACGCACCCCGCCCCGAGGGGTTGCGCCGAGTTGGGCGAGTGTCATCAGTGACGCCCACAGGCGATCGGACGATGTGGTCAGGGCAGAGGGCGTGAGGAGCGGTGCGTTCATGATCGATGGGGCAGGGCGGTGAATGGACAATGCGTGATGATCGGCGCGACGGCGTCGGGCGGCGACTGAGGTGATCGGCTGGAGCAACGACAACGATAGGGCCAGGAAGCGCTGCCGCAAAACGACCGGCTCACGCCCGCCGAATCAGGGCGCTGCGTTCGTGCGCTCCAGGATGGCGGCCAGCGCGCCGCCCGCTGTGCGCAGCTCCAGTCGTTCACCCTCGCGCCGGGCGAGCGCCACTGAGTTCAACGCATTGAGGAAGGCCTGCTCCTGCTCCATGAGTCCCTCGGCTGCGCACATGCGGCGCGTAGCGGCGGCTGACTGAAAACGGAGCGATTCGCCATCGGCGCGGTAGGCCGCGGTGAAACGGTTGCAGCCGGCTGAGCCGCTCGCCTGGCCATCGGCGCCGAATTCCAGCGTGACGGTGGAATCGGCCACCAGGCTGACCACGCCGCCCTTGCCATTGTTGATGGCCTGGGCGCGCCAGGCAGTGCCGGCGAGCGATCGTGCCTGCGGGGTGAAGGTGGCGCGCACGGTGCCGTCCGGTGCGAGCAGCTGCAAATTGCCGTCGAGCACGCGGTAGCCGCTGGCGCCGGTCAGAGCGCTCATGAAGGCGTCGCCGCGTTCCATGGCTTCGGGCGAGCAGGCCATGCGTGTGGAGGCCGGCTTGGCTGACCAGGTCAGCTCACCGTCCTTGGTGGCAAAGGGCACCGTGAACCGGTTACAGCCATCCGACCCACTGGCCCGCCCCTGGGCGAACGCCAGCGTGGCTTCGGTGCCGGGCGTGACCGGGTAGCGGGCCTGCAAACCGGTGCCCAGGGCGGGGGCGCTGCTGCGCAGATCGGCCAGCACCCAGGCGGTGTTTTCCAGTGCAGGGGTACTGCCAATGGCCACCGGGGTGGGGCGGGGCGAACTGCAGGCGGTCAGGCTGAGGCTCCAGATGCTCGCCAGCAGTGCAAGGCCCATTCCACGTACCCATCCGCGTGAGGCCAGAGGCCCAGGGTGGGCGCCCTTCACGGCAGCGATCACGAGCGATGCGTTGGTGCGTCGGTCATGCAGGGTTGCGGAGGGTTGGGCGAGAGCTGGGGAGCGGGTCATGCGCTGCACGGTAGAGATCATGGCAAACCTTCCTTTGAAGTCTGCAAAACGGGCCGACATGCATGGCCCAAGCCGAGGGGCGAAACAGCTGGACGGCTGAGCGGCCGACATTGGCGAATCACACAGGCGGATCGCACCAAAGGCCGCCCCAGCGGGCTGGCTGAGGGTGCGTGGCCGGTCAGCTTACTCTTTGTCACGGGCCGGCCGGCCGGGGCCGCGGATGGCGGCGTCTGCAGCGCCCAGTTCGCTGGAGATGCATCGGGCCAGGTCGCTCACGGCTGCGATCAGTTCGGCGCGACGCCGTGGTGTGAGGCCCGCCTTGATGACGCTGACCGCGACAGCGCTCGCGGCATGCGGGCCGCGGGCATCGAACACCGCAGCGCCGAAGCACTGCATGCCCTCGGCGGTTTCCTCATCGTCGACCGAATGACCGGCCTGGCGCACGGTATGCAATTGGCGCAGCAGGGTGCTCACACTGCCCACGCTGTGCCGGGTCATGCGCGGCGCCAGACGCGGGCCCAGCCGATCCCTGACCGCCTCATCGCTCAGGCTGGCCAGCATGGCCTTGCCTGAGGAGGTGAATGCCGCTGGAAACCGGCCACCCACCCGGTAATTGACAGCAAGCGCACGGCTGCCGGGGCGGCAGGCCAGATAGACCACATCGGCCCCTTCGAGCGTGGCTAGCATCAGGGTCTCGGCCGCCAGCGCATCGGCGTGCGCGGCCTGCGCTTCGAATGCCCGCAGCACATCAGCGCCCGCGCCATACGCATCGGCCCAGCGCAGTGAACGGGGGCCAATGGTGAAGTGCGACTCCACCCGACGCGCCAGGTCCAGCGCCACCAGGGTGGCCAGCAAGCCATGCAGACTGCTGCGTGGCAGCTCGAGTTCGCGGGCCAGTTCGGCCAGCGTACGCGGCTGGCGGGCACTGGCCAGCGCATCGAGGACGCGCGCCGCGCGCTCCACTGCCGGCACCAGGCGCTCGGGATCCGGCGCAGCAGAAGGCTCGGACCGCAGGGGTGCAGTCGGTGCGCCGGCCCGCCGTGCGCTCAGGGGAACGGTGTCCACGGCCGGGCTGCGTCGCGCGGCGGGCTGCGCCGATAGACGCGCGGGTGTACGTGCGGACGTCCGTACTGATGTGCGTGTCGGTGTGCGCGCAGCGGTCGCGCGAAGACGATCGGCAGGTGGACGGTCGGGGCGTTGAGGCACAGTCTGTTCGGGCGGGCGAGGTGGATGGGTCAGGAGGATCGAAAGGCTTGACGGCAGCATGACGACTGACGGGCTGTGGACAGGGGCGATGCCCGCATCGGTCGAGCGCACAGCGTTGACATGATCAGAAGCTGCCGGGAGAATCGTCCCATATGCTGAATGATCATTCAACTGGCTGAACAGCCAGGCGGCATGTTCGTGAGAGCGCGCACACAGTTCACACACCTCATACACATCACGCAGCGATTGCAACGGAGTCAACATGGGCAGTACGGACGCACAGGCTTTTGCATCGGCCAACTGGCTGGGGAATGGATCAGTCGGCCATTGGATCGACGGGGCCGCGCGCACGCCCGCTGCAGGCGAGCGTCAGATCGATGTCTTCAATCCGGCCACGGGTGCGGTGGCCCGACGCGTGGCCCTGGCCGATGCGGCCGGCGTGGACGCAGCCGTGCGCAGTGCTGCTGCAGCATTTCCCGCCTGGGCAGCCACACCGGCGCTGCGTCGTGCGCGCGTGATGTTCAAGTTCAAGGAACTGCTGGAGCGGCACCAGGACGAGCTGGCCGCCATCATCACAGCCGAGCACGGCAAGGTGCTGTCTGATGCGGTGGGTGAAGTGACCCGCGGCATGGAAGTGGTGGAATTTGCCTGCGGCATTCCGAGTCTGCTCAAGGGTGAGTTCACCGAGCAGGTGGGCACAGGGATCGACGCCTGGTCGATGCGTCAGGCGCTGGGCGTGGTTGCGGGCATCACACCGTTCAATTTCCCGGCGATGGTGCCCATGTGGATGTTCCCGGTGGCACTGGCCTGCGGCAACACCTTCGTGCTCAAGCCGTCCGAGCGTGACCCGTCTGCTGCGCTCTTCATGGCGCGTCTGCTCAAAGAGGCCGGCCTGCCAGATGGCGCCTTCAACGTGGTCCATGGCGACAAGGCTGCCGTGGACGCGCTGCTCGAGCATCCGCTGGTCCAGGCGGTCAGTTTTGTCGGGTCCACGCCAATCGCCAAGTACATCCACGAAACCGCAAGCCGGCATGGCAAGCGGGTGCAGGCGCTGGGCGGGGCAAAGAACCACCTGGTGGTGATGCCCGATGCCGATATGGACCAGGCGGTCGATGCGCTGATCGGTGCGGCCTATGGTTCGGCTGGCGAGCGCTGCATGGCGGTCTCGGTGGCAGTGGCGGTGGGGGAGGGCACAGCCGATACCCTGGTGGCCCGGCTCGCCGAACGGGTCAAGGCAATCAAGGTCGCCGATGGCATGCAATCCGATGCTGAAATGGGGCCGCTGGTCACGAAGCAGCACTTCGAGAAGGTCAAAGGGTATGTCGATACCGGCGTGAGCGAAGGCGCACAGCTGGTGGTCGATGGCCGCGGACTGAAAGTGCCCGGGCGCGAAAATGGCTTTTTCCTGGGCGGCTGCCTGTTCGACCGGGTGATGCCGTCCATGGCGATCTACCGCGACGAGATCTTCGGGCCGGTGCTGGGCGTGAGCCGCGTCAAGACCTTTGAGGAGGCCCTGGCGCTGGTCAACGGGCATGAGTTCGGCAATGGCTGCTGCATCTTCACGCGCGATGGCGACTCCGCCCGCGAGTTCGCCAGCCGGGTGCAGATCGGCATGGTCGGCATCAACGTGCCCATCCCGGTGCCGATGGCCTTTCACTCGTTTGGTGGCTGGAAGAATTCGCTCTTCGGCGATCACCACATGCACGGCCCCGAAGGCGTGCGCTTCTACACCCGCTACAAGACCATCACCCAGCGCTGGCCCGCAGGCATTCGCGCCGGCGCCGAATTCGTCATGCCCACCATGAAGTGAGAGTACGGCCCGCACAGAGCCCGGCGAAGACGGGCGGTTGTGCGGCAGACCGGGACATGTTCCGGTCGCCGTACGAGCAGCAAGCCCATGCATGGGCGCGCAACAGACGGCCCGCAAGAGTAGGCCCGCACACAGGAGACCATCAAGATGACGCTGCAACTCAAGGACATGACCCTGCTCAAGCGGCAGGGCTGGATCGACGGCGAGTGGGTCGATGCCGACTCGGGCAAGGTGTTTGCGGTGACCAATCCGGCAACCGGTCAGACGCTGGTCGAAGTGGCCGACATGGGCGCAGCCGAAACCCGTCGCGCCATCGATGCTGCTGCGCGGGCCTTGCCCGGTTGGCGTGGCAAGACCGCCAAGGAGCGTGCGCAGGTGCTGCGCCGCTGGTTTGACCTGATCATTGCGCACACCGAGGACCTGGCCCAACTGATGACCGCCGAGCAGGGCAAGCCCCTGGCCGAGGCGCGCGGCGAGGTGGCCTATGGCGCCAGCTTCGTGGAGTGGTTCGCCGAAGAGGCCAAGCGCACCTATGGCGACGTGATCCCCACATCGGCCAACGACCGCCGGCTGCTGGTGCTCAAGCAGCCGATTGGCGTGTGCGCCGCGATCACTCCCTGGAACTTTCCGATCGCGATGATCACCCGCAAAGTGGCGCCGGCGCTGGCTGCGGGCTGCACGGTCGTGGCCAAACCGGCAGAAGCGACCCCTTTGTGTGCCTTGGCGCTGGTGGAGCTGTCCCGTCAGGCCGGGGTGCCGCCAGGCGTGTTCAACGTGATCACCGCTGATGCACCAAACGCGCCGGCCATTGGTCTGGAGCTGTGCACCAGCCCGATCGTGCGCAAGGTGTCGTTTACCGGGTCGACCGAAGTGGGTCGGATTCTGTTGCGTCAGTCGGCCGACACGGTCAAGAAGCTGTCGCTGGAGCTTGGCGGCAATGCGCCCTTCATCGTGTTCGACGATGCCGACCTGGACGCGGCCGTGGAAGGCGCCATCGTCTCGAAGTACCGCAACGCGGGGCAGACCTGCGTGTGTGCCAACCGCATCTATGTGCAGGATGGCGTCTACGAGGCCTTTGCGCAAAAACTCGCCAGCAAGGTCGAGCATTTCAAGGTGGGCCCGGGCACCGAGCCGGGCGTGATCGTGGGGCCGATGATCGAGCCCGCCGCCATTGCCAAGGTCCAGGAGCATATTGCCGATGCGGTGGCGCAGGGCGCGCAGGTGATGGTGGGCGGCGCGCCGCACGCCCTGGGCGGGCTCTTTTTCCAGCCGACCGTGCTGACCGGCGTGACCCCCGCCATGCGGGTGGCACGCGAGGAAACCTTCGGGCCGGTGGCGCCGCTGTTCCGCTTCAAGGACGAGGCCGAGGCGATCGCCATGGCCAACGATACCGAGTTCGGTCTGGCCTCATACCTCTACTCGCGCGATGTCGGACGCATCTTCCGGGTAGCCGAGGCGCTGGAGTCCGGGATGGTCTGCATCAACTCGGGCATCCTGTCGAACGAGGTGTCGCCCTTCGGAGGGGTGAAGCAATCGGGTCTGGGACGTGAGGGTTCGAAGTACGGCATCGACGAATACCTGGAGCTGAAGTACCTGTGCCTGGCGTTGTGATCTGATCAAGATCACCGTTTTCAGTGGCCAATAGAGAAAGTGTGCGCCCACAAGCACTTGGGTCTGGGCAGCAGGACGCGCTAAGCCTGGGCCGCGACGACCCCGGTCGATCGGATGGAGGAAGGGATGTCTGAAACAAGCGATGCGGCCGCGCGGCCCGACGATGCCGTCTTTGACTATGTCATCGTCGGCGCAGGCACCGCTGGCTGCCTGCTGGCCAATCGGCTCTCGGCCGACCCCGCCCGCAAGGTACTGCTGCTGGAGGCAGGCGGCCCGGATGACTACATCTGGATCCATATCCCGGTCGGTTACCTCTACTGCATCGACAACCCGCGCACCGACTGGCGCTTCAAGACCGAGAACGAACCGGGTCTGAAAGGGCGCTCGCTGATCTATCCCAGGGGCCGCACCCTGGGCGGCTGTTCGTCCATCAACGGGATGATCTACATGCGCGGGCAGCGCGGCGACTACGACCGCTGGGTGGCGGCCGGCAATCCGGGCTGGAGCTGGGACGACGTTCTGCCCTATTTCCTGCGCCACGAGGATTACCACGGCCGCGATGCAGGCTCGGAAGATCCATTGCACGGCCATGGCGGCGAGTGGCGGGTCGAAAAGCCGCGCATTGCCTGGGACATTCTGGATGCGTTCAGAAACGCAGCCGAGCAGGCAGGCATCCCGAAGACCGATGACTTCAACCGCGGCAACAACCTGGGCTGCGGTTACTTTGAAGTCAATCAGCGCAAGGGTGTCCGCTGGAATGCATCGAAGGCCTTCCTGCGACCGGTTCAGTCACGTCCGAATCTGACGGTCTGGACCGGCGCGCAGGCGAAGAAGATTCGCTTCGAGGGGCGTCGGGCGGTCGGTGTTGATGTGGTGCGCGGCGTTGGCCATCAAGGGTCCGGCGGCGGTACGGCCCAGGCGGTTCGGGCGCGCTGCGAGGTGATTCTGGCTGCCGGGGCAGTTGGATCACCCCACCTGCTGCAAGTGTCGGGCGTAGGGCCAGCCGACTGGCTGCAGTCGATCGGCGTACCCATCGTGCATGCGGCGCCTGGCGTGGGCACGAACCTTCAGGACCATCTGCAATTACGGATGGCCTACAAGATCAAAGGCGCAGTCACATTGAACCAGCAGGCGAACAGCCTGCTGGGCAAGGCGTGGATGGGCGTGCAATACGCGCTGTGGCGGCGCGGCCCGTTGACGATGTCGCCCAGCCAATTGGGCGCCTTTGCGCCGAGCGACCCGTCGCTGGCCTGGCCCGACCTGGAGTATCACGTTCAGCCGTTATCGTTGGATCGCTTTGGCGAGCCCTTGCACCGGTTCCCCGCGATCACGGCCTCGGTGTGCCAGTTGCGGCCGGCGTCGCGTGGCTCGATTCGCGCCCGCAGTGCCGATGCGTTTGAGGCGCCCGAGATCAAACCGAACTATTTGTCCGATCCTTACGATCGGGCGGTCGCAGCCAATGCGATTCGCGTTACCCGGCGCATCATGGGCATGCCCGCGCTGCAGCCCTTTCAGCCGGAGGAGTTCAAGCCGGGCAGCCACTACCAGACGGAAGAAGAACTGGCTCAGGCGGCCGGCGAGATCGGCACAACCATCTTTCATCCTGTAGGGACGGCGAAGATGGGCCCGGACGATGATGCGAACGCAGTCGTGGATCACCGGCTTCGAGTACGCGGTGTAGAGGGCCTGCGGGTCATCGACGCCTCGGTCATGCCCTGCATCACCTCGGGCAACACCAACTCCCCGACGCTGATGATCGCCGAGCGCGGCGCAGAGATGGTGATCGCCGACAGTCGCTGACCTGGCGTGCGGCGTGTTTCACGTGAAACAGGGTCGGTGCGAGTCGTGACGCCCTCGCTAATATATATAGCGCCCCTTCTTTGACATCGCCTTGAAGTCAGGCCAGCGTACGCCTCGGACACCCCAAGGCCTCATATGAGCCTTTGGGCCAGCCGTCGCGATGAGCCCCATGGCCACACGCGCGGCACCGGCCCAGCGCTCCTCGTCACTGAACCCAAGCTGGCCCACCTGTTTCACGTGAAACACATGTGCGCACCCAATCCCGCGTCTGCGGCGATTCGGCGCCTATAATTCGCCTCCCGCCTCATCGCTGCGACAACGCTCGCACACGCCATCAACCATGCAGTTTCCAGAAACATTCGATGTGATCGTCGTGGGTGGCGGACATGCCGGCACGGAAGCCGCACTGGCCGCAGCGCGGATGGGCGTGCGCACCCTCCTGCTCACCCACCAGATCGAGACGCTTGGCCAGATGTCGTGCAACCCATCGATCGGTGGCATCGGCAAAGGGCATCTGGTCAAGGAAGTTGACGCGCTGGGCGGTGCCATGGCCGAGGCCACCGACGAAGCGGGCATCCAGTTCCGCATCCTCAATTCGAGCAAAGGCCCGGCCGTCCGAGCCACACGCGCCCAGGCCGATCGGGTGCTGTACCGCGGTGCCATTCGCAAGCGCCTGGAGAATCAGCCAAATCTGTGGCTGTTCCAGCAGGCCGTCGACGATCTGATCATCGAAGGCGACCGGGTCACCGGCGCTGTCACGCAGATCGGGCTGCGCTTTCAGGCGCGCGCCGTCGTACTGACCGCCGGGACCTTTCTTAACGGCCTGATCCATGTCGGCCTGAACCACTACTCGGCCGGGCGGGCGGGCGATCCACCATCGATCTCACTCGCCGCACGACTGAAGGAACTGAAGCTTCCCCAGGGTCGCCTGAAAACCGGCACCCCGCCTCGCATTGATGGGCGCTCGATCGACTTCGCCCGACTGGAAGTGCAGCCCGGGGACACCGACCCGATACCGGTGTTTTCATTCCTCGGCCACGCCTCACAGCATCCTCAGCAGGTGCCTTGCTGGGTGACCCATACCAATGCACGGACGCACGAGATCATCCGAGGCGGGCTTGACCGCTCGCCGATGTACACCGGTGTGATCGAAGGCGTCGGACCGCGTTACTGTCCGTCGATCGAAGACAAGATTCACCGCTTCGCACACAAGGCCTCGCACCAGATCTTTCTGGAGCCAGAAGGCCTGACGACGCACGAGGTCTACCCGAATGGCGTCTCGACCAGCCTGCCATTCGACGTCCAGGTGGAGATGGTGCGCTCGATGGTCGGGCTGGAGCAGGCGCATATCCTGCGGCCAGGCTATGCGATTGAGTACGACTACTTTGACCCTCAAGCGCTGCACGCCTCGCTGGAAACCCGGGCCATCGGCGGCCTGTTCTTTGCCGGCCAAATCAACGGCACAACTGGATACGAAGAAGCCGCCGCGCAAGGTCTGCTGGCCGGCCTGAACGCCGCCTTGCAGGTGCAGTCGCGCCCGGCATGGTGTCCGCCACGCAGCCAGGCGTACATCGGCGTGCTGGTCGACGATCTGATCACCCGCGGCGTGGCCGAGCCCTATCGCATGTTCACCAGCCGGGCCGAGTACCGCCTCAGCTTGCGGGAGGACAATGCCGATCTGCGCCTGACCGAAGTCGGCCACGAGCTGGGTTGCGTTGACGATGCGCGATGGACGGCGTTCTGCCGCAAACGCGATGCCATTGAAGCCGAGACCCAACGTCTGCGCAGCACCTGGGTCAATCCGAAGGTGCTGGACGCTGCCCGGGCCACCGCCTTGCTGGGCGCGCCAATCGACCGCGAATACAGCCTGTCCGATCTGCTTCGACGCCCCGATGTGCCCTACACCGCCCTGAGCGAAGCGCTTGGCGGCGGCGTCGAAGATCCTGCAGTCGCCGAACAGGTCGACATTCAGCACAAGTATCAGGGCTACATCACCCGGCAGCAGGCAGACGTCGAGCGCCAGGCGCATCAGGCCCATCAGCCGATTCCAAGCGACCTGGACTATGCCCAGGTGCGTGGCCTGTCGATGGAAGTGCGTCAGCGTCTGGCCCAGCATCGCCCCGACACCGTCGGTCAGGCTGGGCGCATTCAGGGCGTGACCCCGGCCGCCATCTCATTGCTGCTGGTACACCTCAAACGTCTGCGCTATGGAACGGCCCAGGATGCAGCCTGAGTCCCGCGTCGCCGCCTCCGGCCGATCTTCATACTCGCCAGATCTGGAGGGCACGCTGCGCAATGGCCTCGATGCGCTCGAACTCCCTCTGCCTGACGACGCCGTGGCGCGACTGCTGGCCTATCTGAAGCTGCTGGCCAAGTGGAACGCGGTTTATAACCTGACCGCCGTGCGCGATCCGCATGCCATGCTGGTTCAACATGTGCTCGACTCGCTCGCGGTTGTGCGGCCACTGCGCGCCGCGCTCGACCTGGACCACGCCCGCATCGCCGATGTCGGCTCGGGCGCGGGGCTGCCTGGCCTTGTATTCGCAATCACTTGCCCACAAGCCCAGGTCTTGTCCATCGAACCGGTCGGCAAGAAGACGGCCTTCCAGCAACAGGCTGCGGCTGAGCTAGCGCTTACAAACGTAGAAATCTTTACCGGCCGGGCCGAGGCGGTGAGCCGTCCCGTCGACCTGGTCGTTTCGCGCGCCTTTGCTGCGCTGGCCGACTTCATCACAGCCTGCACCGGCCTGATCGGACCCACTACCATCGTCGCGGCGCTCAAGGGGCAGCGTGCCGGTATCGACGCCGAATGCGCAGCCCTGCCCGCGTCCTGCCAGGTCGAAATCACCCCGGTCACGGTCCCCGGTCTGGCGGCGCAACGCCATCTGGTGCTGATGCGCTGCGCACAGACCCACCCTTCGGCCTGCGCCTGAACGCCCGCCCGGCACAGCCAACAGCCCGCCTCTTCCAACTTTCGGACCGACGAATCAAGCACCGTGGCCAAGATCTTCGCAATTGCCAACCAGAAGGGTGGCGTCGGCAAAACCACCACCAGCGTGAATCTGGCCGCCGCTCTGGCCAAGTTGAATCAGCGTGTGCTCCTGATCGACCTCGATCCTCAGGGCAACGCCACCATGGGCAGCGGCATCGACAAGCGCGCGGTGACCCGAACGGTGTATCAGGTCCTGATCGGTCTGGCCGACATCCGCGAAAGCCGGGTCCGATCCGAAGCCGGCGGCTTTGATGTCCTGCCAGCCAACCGAGAACTCGCCGGCGCCGAGATCGAGCTGGTCGATTTCGATGAGCGCGAAACCCGCCTGAAAGAGGCGATTGCCGCGGTCGATTAGGATTACGACTTCGTCCTGATTGATGCCCCGCCCGCCCTGTCACTGCTCACCCTCAACGGCCTGTGCGCAGCCCATGGCGTGGTCATCCCGATGCAATGCGAGTACTACGCGCTCGAAGGCCTGTCGGATCTGGTGGCGACGATCAAGACCGTGCATGCCAACCTGAACACCAACCTGAAGGTGATCGGGCTGTTGCGGGTCATGTACGACCCGCGCATGACACTGTCGCAGCAGGTGTCGGCCCAACTCGAGCGGCATTTCGGCGACAAGGTGTTTCGCACCGTCATTCCGCGCAACATCCGCCTGGCCGAAGCACCCAGCCACGGACTGCCTGGGGTGGTCTTCGATCCCGACTCCAAGGGCGCCCGTGCCTATGTGGAGTTCGGCAGCGAAATGATCGAACGCCTGGCTCACCTTTGAACGCCGCCCGCCACGCTCGCCCGCTCTTTTTTACCGGACCCTCACGATGACCACCCGCAAACCCAAGGGACTGGGCCGTGGCCTGGAAGCCCTGCTCGGCGAAGACCGCCAGACCGGCCCCACCACCGACGATAGCGCAGCTCGGCTGCCCACAGCGCTGCCTTTGTCCGCGCTGCAGGCCGGCAAATATCAGCCGCGCACGCGCATGGATGAAACCTCTCTGCAGGAGCTGGCCGCCTCCATCAGACAGCATGGTGTGATGCAACCGATCGTGGTGCGCCCGATCGGCCAGGCGCGCTACGAAATCATTGCCGGCGAACGTCGATTCCGGGCCGCACGCCTGGCCGAGCTGCAGGAGGTGCCCGTCCTGGTTCGGGAAGTCGGCGACCAGGATGCGCTGGCGATGGCACTGATCGAAAACATCCAGCGCGAGGACCTCAATCCCCTGGAAGAAGCCCAGGCCATTAGGCGTCTGCTCGATGAATTCCAGTTCACCCACGAGCAAGCCGCTGATGCGATCGGGCGGTCTCGCAGCGCCACCAGCAACCTGCTGCGGTTGCTCAATCTGGCGGTACCCGTGCAGACCATGCTGCTCGCGGGCGATCTGGAAATGGGCCATGCACGGGCGCTGCTGCCGCTGGACAAAGCCGAACACATCCTGACCGCTCAGCGTGTGATTGAAAAACGCCTGACCGTGCGCGAAACCGAAGCGCTCGTCGCCCGCCAGCTGGCCGAGCGCACCGAGATGCCGCGGCCGCGCACCCCGCGTGCAGGGCATGTCGACGCCGATTTGCGCCGGCTGCAGGAGCGGATGGCCGATCACCTGAAGGCGCCGGTCGAGCTGATCGCCAATGCGAAAGGGCGCGGACGCCTGGTGATCCGATTCGACTCGGTCGAGCAGTTCGAAGGCCTGCGCGCAGCCCTTGGCTTGGCCGACGAGCGCCTCGCCGACTGACCCGACAACTTGCAGTCAGCCCTGTACGCCAACGCCTCAAGGCTGACCGCTAAGGCTAGGCAACTGAGGCCAGACGACTGGCGCAGCCGCCGCGTCAGATCCCGGTCGCTTTGCGCAGGGTGTCGCTGCGGTCGACCGACTTGACTGACACCTCGCGCACATCTCCGCCCTTGAGCACGCGCAGCGCGATCACCGAACCCGCCGGCCCCGTGCGCCAGACCTTGCGATAGAAGTCGGCCTGCTCGCCCACTTTCTCGCCCGAGACGCCCACCACGATATCGCCTGCCGTGATCCCGGCGTTCTCTGCGGGCCCGTTGCGCGCCACGCGCGTCACCATCAGGTTGCCGCGCACATTCTCGGTGGTCATACCCAGCCAGGGCTGCACGCCATCCGTGCGCCGTCCGCGCGCCAGCAAGTCGCTCAGGATCGGCTTGAGCAGGTTCACCGGCACCCACAGGTTTCCGGGCACGCCGTTGCGACCCTGGGCCGCGTCATTGACGATCAGCGACCCCACGCCAATCAGCGAACCATCGTCGGCAATCAGCGCCGCTCCGCTCCAGTTGTTGACCGGCGGAAACGTGAAGATCGGCCGCTCGATCAGGTATTCCCAGCCGGCGCTGAAGGTCTTGCGGGACAACACGTAAATTTCAGTGGCTTCGGGCTCGCTGTGGCCAAGCGTCAGCACGCGTTGCTTCTCGGCAACCTTGTCGGAATCACCCAGGGCCATCGCCTTGCCGTCCAGGGACACCGCGGTGCGAATCACCCCAAAGCCGGTGGCATGGTCGTAGCCGGCCACCGAGGCCGGAATGCGTTTGCCCGAGGCGGTCGTCACCATGACCGCATCCGCCTCCAGGGCCACATAGCCAATCGTCAGCACAGTCCTGTCATCCAGGATGATGCCGGTACCCACGCGCTCGGCGCCCAGGCTTTGTACGGACGTTGCGTCCGACGGCACCCGGGTATCGATGCGCACCACGGATGTATTGAAACGCGTCAGATCCCCAGCGCTGGTGCGGGCAGGGCCCGGGCGCTGCGCAGACGCGCCGGGCGCGGCGCCGGACTGGGCAACCGCCACTCCGGACGGCACGACAAGCGCCACCACCATGGCCAAAGCGCAGTGGCGAGCCAGCAGACGCGGGCTCCAACGCCGTGCCGCGGACGCTGACGGACCATGTTGCACTGCACGCTCAGTCTTCGGTGCGCTGCTCGCACGGTGAACGCGCGCGCCTCCGCCATCGAATCGATCCCTCTGCATGACGCGTCCTCCAGATGACGGTTGATTCGATTCTTCGATGATGCGCACCAAAAAGCAAGGGCGAAACGCCGCAAAGCAGGTTGTCGCAACGCATCATTTTGGTCGGGCTATTTTGACCGCAGCCTCACCCCCCCGTATACTCGCCGTTTTGCTTGTCGCGCAACCGCCTGCACGTCTTCATATGTTCTTCGCAGTCGGTCTGCAGGTCGCCGCAGTCGCGGTGCTGGCACTCGCTGCCGGCGTCGGGTTCGACTGGTCAAGTGCCGGGTTTCTGGTGCTGGGTGGCGCAGCGGCAATCATCCCGAACAGTCTGTTCGCATTGCGTCTGGCGATTCAACGCGGAAAGCCTGCCGAGTCCTACCCGGCGGTGTTTTTCCTTGGGGAGTTCGCCAAGATCGGCCTGACGGTCGCGCTGATTGCGCTGATCGCCCAGTCGTTCCCGGCAATCAACTGGCTGGCCTTACTGATCGGGCTGATCGCTGCACTGCAAGCGCCGCTGTTTGCGCTGGCCGCAAGGCGTCGTGACTCGCACTGATCCTGATTCGCTGATGGTGATTGGCTTCAAGCAGACCTGATTCCGGCTTCAACCCGAACAAACAGAACGCAAACGAGCACGACACATGGCCGACGCCGCGCACGCACCGACCGCATCCGAGTACATCGTGCATCACCTGACGCACTTCAACTCCTCGGGTCACCCGCAGGAAAAAGTCGTCGACTTCTCCATCGTCAACCTCGACACCGTGTTCTGGTCGGTCGCCATGGCATTGCTGGCCGCCTTCCTGATGTACAAGGCCGCGCGCGCAGTCAGCACAGGCGTCCCCGGGCGCTTTGTGGGAGCCATCGAGTCGGTGGTCGAGTTCGTGCATGAGCAGGCACGCTCCATCGTCAAGGGCGACCTCACCTACATCGCCCCGCTCGCGCTCACCTCGTTCGTGTGGATCTTCTTCATGAACGCGATGGACTTCCTGCCGCTCGATCTGCTGCCCAAGCTCTGGGAGCACTTCCACAGCGCCACCGGCCGCGACCCGCACCATGCCTACCTGCGTGTGGTGCCCACCGCCGACCTGAACGCCACGCTGGCCATGTCCATCGTCGTGCTGTTCGCATCGATCTACTACGGCATCAAGGTCAAAGGCGGCGGCGGCTTCGTGCACGAGCTCTTCTCGGCCCCCTTCGGCGACAAGTGGTTCCTGGCACCGTTCAACTTCATGCTGCAGATGATCGAATACGCAGCCAAAACCGTTTCGCTCGGCATGCGACTGTTCGGCAACATGTTCGCCGGCGAGCTGGTGTTCATGCTGATCGCACTGCTGGGCGCCACCGCCACCTGGTGGGGTTTTGGCATGCATTTCCTTACCGGCCTGGGCTGGGCGATCTTCCACATCCTGATCGTCGTGCTGCAAGCCTTCATCTTCATGATGCTGACCCTGGTGTACATCGGCCAGGCCCACGAGCATCACTGATCCGCCTTCGTTCAAGAAGACCACGCTTTCACTTAACCACCGGTCCAAAACTCGGTCCAACCTCAAGGAGTCGTCATGACCAACGTTGCATTCGTCGCGATCGCCGCCGGCCTGATCATCGGGCTGGGCGCCCTGGGTGCCTGTATCGGCATCGGCATGATGGGCGGCAAGTACATCGAGGGTGCTGCACGCCAGCCCGAACTGATGGACAAGCTGCAAACCAAGATGTTCCTGCTGGCTGGCCTGATCGACGCCGCCTTCCTGATCGGCGTCGGTATCGCCATGATGTTCGCCTTCGCCAACCCCTTCAAGTGATCCGGGACGCTCTGGCACGCATCGTCCTGTCCCGGGGCGCAGTTCCCGGTCCACTTCGGAGGTAATCGGTCGTGAACATCAACGCGACGCTTTTCGTCCAGATCGCCGTTTTCGTGGCGCTCTGGTGGTTCACCGCCAAGTTCGTCTGGCCGCCCATCGTCAAGGCGCTCGACGAACGCAGCAAGCGCATCGCCGACGGCCTGGCCGCCGCCGACAAAGCCAAGTCCGACCTCGCCGCTGCCGAGCAGCGGGTGCAGGCCGAGATCAAGCAGGCCCGCGCCAGCGCAGCCGAGGTTCGCGCCTCGGGCGAGAAGCAGGCTTCGCAGCTGGTCGAAGAGGCCCGTGCTGAAGCGGCTCGCATCGTCGCCGATGCCCGCAAGGCTGCCGAGTCCGAAGCGGCTCTGGCTGCCCAGCGCGCCAAAGACCAGCTGCGCGAGCAGGTGGCCACGCTGGCCGTGGCAGGCGCCGAGCGGATCTTGCGTCGCGAAATCGATGCAAACCGCCATGCTGAGCTGCTCACCGGCCTGAAAGCCGAGCTGCGCTAGGACCTGACACGCCATGGCCGAATCGCTCACCATTGCCCGGCCCTACGCCGAGGCGGCCTTCAAGCTGGCCCGCGACGCCAACAGCTTGCCGCAGTGGTCCGACGCCTTGTCGCGTCTGGCTGCCGTGGCCGGCAACAGCGCTGCACACGACCTGATCGGCAACCCGCGCGTCACCGGTGATCAGCTGGCCGCGCTGGTCGCCGATGTCGCGGGCAGCCTGTCGCCCGAGCAGCGCAATTTTGTGCAGCTGCTGGCCGAAAATGAACGCCTCGCCGTGCTGCCCGAAATCGTCGGGCACTTCGAGACGCTCAAGAACGCCTCGGAGGGTGTCATCGATGCGCACATCGATTCCGCCTATCCCCTGTCCGAACAGCAGGTTGCCGATGTGGTTGCCACGCTGCAGGCCAAGTACGGCCGCAAGGTCAAAGCCGACGTCCACGTGGACCCGGAGCTGATCGGCGGTATCTCCATTCGCATCGGTGACGAGGTGCACGACACCTCGGTGCGCGGCAAGCTCGCGCAACTTGCCGACGCACTGATGAAATAAGTGTCGCTGAAGACTTAGGAGCGCTACACATGCAACTCAATCCTGCAGAAATCAGCGAACTGCTGAAATCCAAGATCCAGAACCTGAACGTGGGCGCAGATGCCCGCAACCAGGGCACGGTGGTGTCGGTGACCGACGGCATCTGCCGCATTCACGGCCTGTCGGACGTGATGCAGGGCGAGATGATCGAGTTCCCCGGCAACACCTTCGGCCTGGCGCTGAACCTGGAGCGCGACTCGGTCGGCGCCGTGGTGCTGGGTGAGTACGAGCACATCTCCGAGGGCCAGACCGTCAAGGCCACCGGCAAGATTCTGTCCGTGCCGGTGGGCCCCGAGCTTCTCGGCCGCGTGGTGAACTCGCTGGGCGAGCCGATCGACGGCAAAGGCCCGATCAACGCCAAACTCAGCGACATCATCGAGAAAGTCGCCCCGGGCGTGATCGCACGGAAATCCGTGTCGCAGCCGGTGCAGACTGGCCTGAAGGCCATTGACTCCATGGTGCCGATCGGCCGCGGTCAACGCGAGCTGATCATTGGCGACCGCCAGACCGGCAAGACCGCTGTGGCCGTCGACACCATCATCAACCAGAAGGGCAAGGGCGTCTTCTGCGTGTATGTGGCGATCGGCCAGAAAGCCTCCACCGTCGCAAACGTCGTGCGCAAGCTCGAAGAAACCGGCGCACTGGCCTACACCATCGTGGTGGCCTCCACCGCATCCGAGTCAGCCGCGATGCAATACATCGCCGCCTACTCGGGCTGCACGATGGGCGAATACTTCCGCGACCGCGGCGAAGACGCTCTGATCATCTATGACGACCTGTCCAAGCAGGCCGTCGCCTACCGTCAGGTGTCGCTGCTGCTGCGCCGCCCGCCGGGTCGCGAAGCCTATCCTGGCGACGTGTTCTATCTCCACTCGCGTCTGCTCGAGCGCGCCGCCCGCGTGAACGAGGAATACGTCGAGAAGTTCACCAACGGTGCCGTCAAGGGCAAGACCGGTTCGCTCACCGCACTGCCGATCATCGAGACCCAGGCCGGCGACGTGTCCGCATTCGTGCCGACCAACGTCATCTCCATTACCGACGGTCAGATCTTCCTGGAAACCGACCTGTTCAACTCCGGCATCCGCCCCGCCATCAACGCCGGTATCTCGGTGTCGCGAGTCGGTGGTGCAGCGCAGACCAAGGTCATCAAGAAGCTCTCCGGCGGTATCCGGACCGACCTCGCTCAGTATCGTGAGCTGGCCGCCTTTGCGCAGTTCGCCTCCGACCTCGACGACTCCACCCGTCGTCAGCTCGAGCGCGGCCGCCGCACGGTGGAAGTGCTCAAGCAGGCGCAGTACCAGCCGCTGCAGGTCTGGCAGCTGGCTGTGTCCCTCTTTGCGGTCACCCGCGGCTACATGGACGATCTGCCTGTCGAGAAGGCCCTGTCCTTCGAGAGCGCCCTGCACGATCACATGAAGACGCAGCAGGCTGCATGGGTCGAGCGCATCGAGTCCACCAAGGACATGTCCGCGGACGACGAGAAAGCGCTGATCAGCGTCATCGAATCGTTCAAGAAGACCGGCGCATTCTGATCGCCCCACCGCGACCGACCTCCCCAAGGACATAGGCTGCCATGGCTGGCTCCAGAGAGATCCGCAACAAGATCAAGAGCGTGCAAAACACGCGCAAGATCACCAAGGCGATGGAAATGGTCGCCGCGTCCAAGATGCGCAAAGCGCAGGATCGGATGCGGCATGCACGCCCCTTCGGCGACAAGCTGCGCAACATTGCGGCCCATCTTGCCAACGCCAACCCGGAATACCGTCATCCCTTCCTGATCAAGCGCGACAACATCAAGGCCGCAGGGCTGATCCTGGTCACTACCGACAAGGGTTTGTGCGGCGGTCTGAACACCAACGTGCTGCGCATGGTCACCATGCGCATGCGCGAGATGGACGCCAAAGGCACCAAGCTTCAGGTGACCGCGATCGGCAATAAGGGGTTGGGCTTCATGCAGCGCATCAATGCGAAAGTGGTTTCGCAACTGGTGCAGCTGGGTGACACACCGCACCTCGAAAAGCTGATCGGCCCGATCAAGATCCAGCTCGACGCCTATGCCGCCGGTGAGATCGACGCGGTGTACCTCGCGTACAACCGCTTCATCAACACCATGAAGCAGGAACCCGTGATCGAGCAGCTGCTTCCGCTCGACCCGTCACGTCTGACCGAAAACTCGCGCGAATACTCATGGGACTACCTCTATGAGCCGGATGCGCAGACCGTGCTGGACGAGCTGCTGGTGCGCTATGTCGAAGCACTGATCTACCAGGCGGTCGCAGAGAACATGGCGTCCGAGCAGTCGGCACGCATGGTCGCGATGAAATCGGCGTCCGACAACGCAAAGAAGGTGATCGGCGATCTGCAGCTGTCCTACAACAAGGCACGGCAGGCAGCCATTACCAAGGAACTGTCCGAGATCGTGAGCGGAGCTGCGGCCGTCTGAGGCCCTTCCCCACGACCTGACGCAACGCATTCAACATTTCAGAGAATCAACGAGGTCCCGACATGCAACAAGGCCAGATCGTTCAGTGCATCGGCGCGGTGGTCGACATCCAGTTCCCGCGTGACTCGATGCCCCGGGTCTACGACGCACTGGTGCTCCAGGACGCCGGCAACAGCCTGGCAGAAGTGGGCCTCACCTTCGAAGTCCAGCAGCAGCTGGGCGACGGCGTGGTGCGCACCATCGCCCTGGGCTCTTCCGACGGCCTGCGCCGCGGCATGCCCGTCACCAATACCGGCAAGCCGATCTCGGTGCCGGTCGGGGAAGCCACGCTCGGCCGCATCATGGACGTGCTCGGCCGTCCCATTGACGAAGCCGGCCCGATCAAAACCGAAGAGCGTCGCGCCATTCACCAGTCGGCACCGAAATTTGCCGACCTCTCGCCTTCAGTCGAACTGCTGCCCACCGGCATCAAGGTGATCGACCTGGTCTGCCCGTTTGCCAAAGGCGGCAAGATCGGCCTGTTCGGCGGTGCCGGCGTGGGCAAGACCGTGAACATGATGGAGCTCATCAACAACATCGCCAAGCAGTACTCGGGTTACTCCGTGTTTGCAGGCGTGGGTGAGCGCACCCGTGAGGGCAACGACTTCTACCACGAGATGGAAGAGTCCAAGGTGCTCGACAAGGTGGCCATGGTGTTCGGTCAGATGAACGAGCCCCCGGGCAACCGTCTGCGCGTGGCACTGACCGGTCTGACCATGGCCGAGCGCTTCCGCGACGAAGGCAAAGACATTCTGTTCTTCGTCGACAACATCTACCGCTACACCCTGGCCGGTACCGAAGTGTCCGCGCTGCTGGGTCGTATGCCTTCCGCCGTGGGCTACCAGCCGACGCTGGCCGAGGAAATGGGCCGTCTGCAGGAGCGCATCACCTCCACCAAGACCGGCTCGATCACCTCGATTCAGGCCGTGTACGTGCCTGCCGACGACCTCACCGACCCGTCGCCTGCCACCACCTTCGCCCACCTGGACGCCACCGTGGTGCTGTCGCGAGACATCGCCGCACTGGGTATCTACCCCGCCGTGGACCCGCTGGACTCCACCTCGCGCCAGGTCGACCCGTACATCATCGGCGAAGAGCACTACTCGATCACCCGTCGCGTGCAGGCCACCCTGCAGCGCTACAAGGAACTGCGCGACATCATCGCCATTCTGGGCATGGACGAGCTCTCGCCCGACGACAAGCTGGCCGTGGCACGCGCCCGGAAGATCCAGCGTTTCCTGTCGCAGCCCTTCCACGTGGCCGAGGTGTTCACCGGCTCGCCAGGCAAGTTCGTGCCCCTGAACGAGACGCTGCGTGGCTTCAAGATGATCGTCGACGGCGAGTGCGACGCACTGCCCGAGCAGGCCTTCTACATGGTCGGCACCATCGACGAGGCCATCGAGAAGGCCAAGACGCTGAAGTGATCGGAGCCCACCCATGAGCACCATCCACGTCGACGTCGTCAGCGCCGAAGAAGCGATCTTCGAAGGCGAAGCCGAGTTCGTCGCACTCCCAGGCGAAACCGGCGAGCTGGGCATTTACCCCCAGCACACCCCGCTGATCACGCGCATCCGCCCGGGTGCGGTTCGCATCAAGCTGGCCGGCAAGAACGAAGAAGAGTTCGTCTTCGTCGCCGGCGGCATCCTTGAAGTGCAACCCAACCGCGTCACCGTACTGGCCGATACCGCCATCCGCGGTCACGACCTGGACGAGGCCAAGGCCGAGGAAGCACGCAAGAAAGCCGAAGAAGCGCTCGCAAATCGCAGCGCTGACATCGACTACGCCAAGGCGCAGGCGGAGCTTATGGAAGCCATGGCCCAGATCGCCGCCATCCGCAAACTGCGCGGTAAGTGAGCTGCGTTCGCGCAGAGCCTGCCCTTGGCAGGCGGCTGCGCGATGGGCCCGATCACTGATCGGGCCACGCAGCGAACGGCGAGCCCCTGCAAGGGCGAGCCCAAGCTGTCCGAGCGGCACAGCCGCTCGGCAGACCCGGGCACTGCCCGGGTCACAGCGATCACGGCGAGCCGCTCACTCTGCCTTGAGCCCTGTCGCCTTCACGACCGCACCCATGCGCTCGTAGTCGCGCTCGAAATACGTCTTGAACTCCTCGGGCCGATTGCCTGAGATCTCCGCGCCCGCCTGCAACATCCGGTCCTTGACCTCAGGCATCTGCATGGCGCGAGCAATGTCTTGCTGAATCCGATCCACCAGCGCTTTGGGCATGCCCGGCGGGCCATGAAACCCATACCACGCCGCAAGCTCGAACCCTGGAAAACCCACCTCGGCCGCGGTCGGCACATTAGGCAGCGACGCAATCCGGTTCGCAGACAGTACTCCCAGCGCCCTTAGCTTGCCGGCCTTGATATGGCTCATCGCCCCCGTACTGGTATCGAAGCTCATCGTCACATTGCCTGCGATGACATCCACAATCGCCGGCGCGCTGCCTTTGTAGGGCACATGAGTCACCTGGGCATCAGTGAAGCGGTTGAACACTTCACCGCCGATCTGCTGTATCGAGCCAATGCCGGTCGAAGCATAGGTCAGCTTGCCGCGGTTGGCCTTGGCATAGGCGGCAAGCTCCTGCATCGTGTTGACCGGGATGCTGTTGCCCACCACGCAAATCATGGGAAACGACACGCCCAAGGTGATCGGAGTGAAGTCGCGCACCGCGTCGTAAGGCGCCTTCATCAGGTGCGGTCCCAATGAATGCGAATTAGGCACGCTGAGCACCAGGGTGTAACCATCTGGTGCCGCCTTGGCCACAATCTCAGCTGCAATCATTCCACTGGCACCCGGACGGTTCTCAATAATGACCGGCTGACCCCACATCGCATTCAGCCGCCCTGCCACCGCCCGCCCAAAAATGTCCGCACCGCCTCCGGGGGCGAAGCCCAACAAGATCCGCACCGGACGCACCGGATACGCCGACACATCTTGCGCCTGCGCGTCGCGAGGACTGAGTGCATCCTGCACCGACAAGGCCAACACTGCGCCACCCGCCAAAGCCTGTCTTCGACTGAATTTCATCGCTGCGCTCCTTCTCGAATCAGGCCGGCTTGATGCTGTCGTCCACCAGCAGTTCGGCCACCACACCCGGACTCGGGCGAAACTTCAAAGGCAGCGCTGCAGCACTGCCGCTCAGAAACTCGCACCCCCGCTCACGCAAGGCGTCCTCGAATTTCTGCGGCTCGTCCACTTCGATCCCGAAGTGATGAATGCATGGTCCGGCCCCGGCAAAATCCGCTTCGGGTGCGCTTTCAGTGTCGTACTGAATGAGCGTCAGAAAGATATGTCCATCCGTCAGGTGGCGCGACGTTCGCCCAACCGACTTCACAGTGGTCACATAGGTCAGCCCGAAAACCCCTTCGTACAGCGAACTGGCTTGGGCCAGATCCGGCACCTTGATGGCGATGTGATTGATACGAGGCATGTCGCGTCTCCCTGGGTGGGCCGCGGTTGATGCCTGGCCCTGTCGCTGATCGGAAACTGACGATAGCCCAGTGGCTCAGCGATGACAACGACACACCTTCAACAACTGCCCGCCCTCACTCCCTCACTTCATAAATCCCGAGCTTGCGGTGCAGCGGCGACTCGTCTGCAACAAACAGAAAGCTCGGTGCATCGGCATTCCGGTTGCGCAACCCGATCGCCACATACCCCGGCGCGCAGCAGGTATCGGCCTCACCCATCTCGAACGATTCGCCCGCGGCCATCACCTGCACCGCACCCTCAATGACATGCCAGACCGAGGCAGGTGACCGGGCCGGCAAGGTGCACGCTTCGCCGGGACGCAGCATCAGCGCATGAAAACCCAAGATGTTCTGCGCATCAGCCCCTGTCGTCGGATTCACAAAGGTCACCTGAACCGGCCCGTCCGAGGGTTGAGCACGCGCCTGCTGCTCAAGTGCCGCCCGCGTGTCACACCATGCATACCGCAACATCGGATACGCGCTCGCGGAAGTCTGAAAACCCGGCGTCGGCAAGAGACCGCCCCGGGCGTGGGTCGACTCGCCACGCTCTACCGACACCGCCTGGCGCGCACCGTTCACGTGGTACGAAGCCTCCAGGTAATGGACCAGCGGCAGGTCCAGCACATCGAGCCACACCACCGGGTCGCTGCCGTCATGCCCGTGCTCGTGCCACAACCCGGTGGGCGTGAGAATCAGATCGCCACGCGACATCGGCAGCTTCTCCCCATCAACGGTCGTCCACGCTCCCTCTCCTTCAACGACCATGCGCACCGCATTCGGCGTGTGGCGATGCGAAGGCGCCCATTCACCGGGCAACAGCAACTGCATCCCCAGATAAATCGCCGGGCTCGCTTGCATGCGCTCAAGCCCCTGGCCCGGATTGGCCAGCACCAGCACGCGCCGCTCGGCTTTCTCAATTGGCGTCAGTGCGCCAGCCTGCATCAGCAAGGGGCGAATGGCCGCGTAGGCCCACATGGTCGGGCGTGTCTGTCGTGCCGGAATCGTGGGCGGCAACAGGCTGCGCAGACTCGGCCACAAGGGCACCAGGTTCTGATCGGTGAGCGCGTCCCGATAGGACTGCGGCAGGTCACTGAGTTTGCCAAGTTCGTTCATGCGTACCCCGATCCAGACAGGCAATTGCCTGCGTTCCAACCGTACAGCCACTCGAGCGCATCGTAAAAGCGCTCGGGACTGCGTCCTCGCCATAAGTCATTGCGCACCAGACGCTCGACACCGCTTGCGTGATAGATCCGACCCATCTCACGCGCCGACAGCACAATGCGCGCCGTGCGCGCCACACGCGACCGCTGGTACAGATCAAACGCGGACTCAATCTTGTCGCCCGACACCCGCAGCGCCTCACCCAGCGTCACGGCATCTTCCAGCGCCATACAGGCACCTTGCGCAAGGTACTGCGTCGTGGGGTGCGCCGCATCGCCCAGGAGCGTCACCCGCCCATACGACCAGCGCGCAATCGGATCGCGGTCCGCCGTGGCCCAGCGTCGCCAGGACCGTGGCAGATCGATGAGCTGGCGCGCCTGCGGGCAAATGCCCTCGAAGTAGCTCTGCACCTCCTCGCGGCTGCCATCGGTCACGCCCCAGACTTCCTGCTTGCGGCTGTGAAAGGTCACCACCACGTTGTACTGCTCGCCGCCTCGCAGCGGGTAATGCACCAGATGGCAGTTCGGACCGACCCAGATACTGGCCGCGTTCCACTGCAAATCCGCAGGAAACTCGGCACGATCCACCACGGCACGATAAACCACGTGGCCGGTCACACGGGCCGGGTCGCCGACGTACTGATCACGCACCATCGACTTCACACCGTCAGCCCCGATCAGAGCCGCGCCCCGATGGATGCGCTCGTCAGCATCGACCACGGCCACACCGTCGGACTCCTCGATCACGCGCACGGCCCGCACCGAGGTCAGAAAGTTGATCCGCCCGGTGGCACGGACTCCTTCGAGCAGGGCGCCATGCACATCGGCCCGATGTATCACCGCATACGGCTGCCCAAAGCGGGCCCGAAACACCTCGCCGGTGGGGATGCGCCCCACCTCATAGGCGTCGATCGCATCGTGCATCACCATGCAGTCGGTGTGCACGGCATGGGCACGCGCCAGATCGCCGACGCCCAGGGCGTCGAGCGCATGAAAGGCATTCGGGCCCAACTGCATGCCCGCGCCAATCTCACCGATCTCGCTAGCCTGCTCCAGCACGGTCACATCGATCCCGCGCCGGGTCAACGCCAGCGCCGCAGCCAGACCGCCAATCCCACCACCGGCTACCAGCACCGGCCGCTTCGCGTGATGTGACTCCTGCATCAAACCTCCCGCTCCCAACGGTCCGTGAACCGCCCGTGAAATGCGATGATCATTCAATGGACGGGCGGCTGTCTGCCTGCTGCGCACCGCGTTTCGCTTCGCATGCCCACAACACGCCGCATGGGCGTGCGAGTGAGGGACAATACCGCAGCGTCACACCACAGCACCATCGCCTCAGGCATGGTGCTCGCAACACAAACCATCACAAGCGGTGAGGCCCTTGCCGCACGCCGCCACTCAGGAGGAATCACCATGGACTTCGAAATCCCCGAAGAGCACCGCATGATCAAGGATCTGGTCGCACGATTCGTGCGCGAGGAGCTGATCCCACTCGAGCCGGCAATCCTGAAACGCGAGGCAGCAGGCGAGGGCAGCAGCCTCACCGCAGCTGAACGCGCCAGGGTCGACGGCCGGTCTCAGGAACTCGGGCTCTGGGGCCTGGATGCACCCGAGGACATCGGTGGCCACGATCTGCCGGTAAGCGCCATGGTGGGCGTGAACGAAGAAATGGGCCGCACCATCGTTCACTACTATCTGCCGCCCGACACCCCCAACCTGCTCATGCTCAGGCGCACGGCCACGCCTGAGCAGAAGCGCAAATACCTCGAGCCCTATGTGCGCGGTGAGCTGAGTTCGGCGATCGTGATCTCCGAACCCGGCGCAGGCGGCGATCCCTCAGGCATGACCACCCGCGCCGTGCGTGACGGCAACGACTGGGTCATCAATGGTCGCAAGATCTGGATCAGCAACATGGACCGCGCCGACTTCGGCATCGTCATGGCGCGCACGGAGGGCTCGGGCGGCGACCGCGGCGGCATCTCCGCCTTCATCGTCGACAAGGGCACACCCGGTTTCGAAGTGGCCCGCCGCATCCCGATGCTGGGCGGCGTGTTCACCGCCGAAGTGACCTTCGACGACTGCCGTGTCCCGGCCGGTCAACTGCTGGGCGTGGAGGGGCAGGGCTTTGCGCCGATGCAGGAGCGCCTGGGCGCCCGCCGGGTGCAGATGGCCGCCTGGTGCGTGGGTCGCGCACAGCGGGCCCTGGACATGATGGTCGAGTACGCCCCGCAGCGTAAAACCTTCGGCGCCTATCTGTCGGATCGGCAGGCGATCCAATGGTGGATCGCCGATGCCGCCACACGCATCCATGCCGCCCGCCTCATGACCTACGAAGCCGCCTGGCGTCTGGATAAGGGTATGGATGCCCGCACCCAGCTCTCGATCATCAAGGCCTACGCCACCGAGATGGCCTGGGAGGTGATCGACCGCGCCATGCAGACCTTCGGCGCCATGGGCATGACCAAGGAACTGCCGTTGCAGATGATGGCCAATGAGTCGCGCCTCATGCGCATCTATGAAGGTCCGACCGAGGTGCACAAATGGGTGGTGGCGCGCAACACTCTGGGGCGTCGCGGCTGAGCGCTCACTTGGCACAGCCCCCGCGGCACTTCCTCACTGATCCCAGTCTGTGGCCCACCAACACCAAAGGAGCCTGTCATGACCCGCACCGCATTGAACGCCTCCGTTGCAGCGCGATCGGCTCAGACGTCTGCCGGCACCTGCCTGTTGGCGGGCGCCCTCCTGCTGTGCGGCACCTCTGCCGCATGGGCGCAGTCCGATGGCCGCATCCCGCCGCGCAAGGCGGGTCTGTGGGAAACCACCATGGAGATGCCGGCCGGCGCGCGAAGCGGTGCCGCCGGCGCCATGAGCTTTCAGCAATGCGTCGACAGCAGTACCGACGAGGCCGCCCAGCGCCGGCAGTTCAGCTCCGAACCGGGCGCCCGGTGCACCACCAGCAACGTGCGCACCGGGGGCGGCGGCTATGAGGCCGACTACCAGTGCGACACGGACAGCAGCAAAGTGAGCGGCCACGTGAAGATGAGCGGCGATCTGTCGAGCCGCTACACCCTGACCAACACCATGCGCCGCGAGCAGGCAGGTGGCGGCGGCGCCGTCGAACGAACGGTCACCATCGTGGCCCAACACAAGGGCGCGTGCCCCGCCGACATGAAGCCGGGTGACAGCCGCATGGCGGGCATGCCCGGGATGCCTGCCGGCATGCCGCCCATGCCTGCAGGCGGCGGGCGCATGACGCCCGAGCAAATGCAGCAGATGATCGAGCAGATGAAGCGCGGCGGCAGCGGACGCTGAGCCGCAGACCTTCAGGAGCCCATGCTGACGGCCGCCCTCGCGCGGCCAACATTGCCGGGCAGCAGACCGGTCCACCTGTTTGAATCTGTTCGGACTCAGTCCACCGTCAGCACAATCTTGCCGACCTGCGCATTGCTCTGCATGTAGGCATGCGCCTGTAGCACGTCCTGCAAGGGAAAGGCACGGTCCACGATCGGCTGCAGCACGCCCTGCTGCAGCGGGCCAAGCAGGTCGCGCGCGCAGGCCTGCACGCAGGCCACGGTCTGCTCGGCCGTGCGGGTACGGAACGTCACGCCAATGATGCGCAGGCGGCGCAGCGCCACATAGTCCAGGTCGATCTGCGCATTCCTGCCGCCGAGCCGGCCAATGTTCACCAGCCGCCCCTCCAGCGCCAGGCACCGCAGGCTCGGCTCGAACACCGACGCACCGATGCTGTCGGCCAGCACATGCACACCGCGCTGACCGGTCACGGCCAGCACCTGATCGACCCAGCCATCGTCCTGGGCCACCACCGGATCGGTAATGCCCAACGGCACGAGCTGGCGCAGCTTGTCAGCCGAACGGGAGGTGGCGACCACCTGCGACGCGCCCGCCCACCGGGCCACCTGAATCGCCGCCATGCCAATGCCCGATGAGGCCGCATTAATCAGGGCCACCTCGCCGCGTTGCAATCCGCCGTTGGTGATGAGCGCATCGTGTGCCGTGGTGAAGACGTTGGGAAAGGCCGCGGCCTGCTGCCAATCGAGATGTGCGGGCTTAGTCATGACGGTACGCGCATCCACCGCCACGAAAGCTGCCTGCGAGCCACGACCATAGGCCATGACCGCATCGCCCAGCTTGAAGCCTGTCACCCCCTCGCCCAGCGCCGCCACTTCGCCCGAGCACTCCACGCCACCGATGCCGCCCGCTCCCGAGCGCAGCCCCTGCAGGGCGGTGATCTCACCGCGGTTCACGCCTGCAGCCCGCACGCGCACCAGGACCTGGCCAGGGCCAGCCACCGGCACCGGCACGCTGCGCGCTTCCACTCGGCCGCCGGACGCACCGGGCACGGTGCAGACTGCCTGCATCAACTGGGTCATCGTGTCTCCTTGTGCAGGCGCTGTCGGATGCTGAGGGTACGGCGCGGATCCCGCTTGCCTGCTTGCGATCATGCCACGCGCTGCATACACGCCTGCCCAGATCCTGCAGCGTTCGATACGCGGCCAGCATGAAGGCGACCGCTCACATGCCCGCATTGACGCCACGCGCGGTTTCGGTCCAGCATCGCCCTTCAGATCGATCAAGACATCGGGAGACCCCAATGGGTGCTGTGGACTACGGCGTAGAAGAAGCCGCGATGCAGGCGTACCTCAAAGCAGGCGAAGCACGGGCCTATGCGCTGGGCAATCGCGGCCCGATCCGCTTCACCGACGACGGCAGGCTGCACCCCGACATCCTGGAGGCTTACTGGCGCTGCGGCTTTTACATCTTCGAAGGCGTGCTCAAGGCTGACGAGCTCGCCGACATCGAAGCCGATATCCAGAACATACTGGAGCGCCTGCCTGCCGAAAAAGACTCGCCTGTCGACCGCCATGGTCGGCCTGCGCTGTCGTCCGACTGCAAGAGCCCGAACCTGTACTGGTCCAAGCCTTTGGGCGATCCGGCCGGCGGCACCGACTTTGCCAACGGGCGTCACCCGGTGAAGATGTTCGAACCGACGGCCACGGTCGACGCACCCAAGGATGTGGTCTACCTCATGCTGGGCACGCTGCAGTTCTCCGACGCAGCACTGCGCGTGTATGGCCACCCCGGTTTGCTGGCCGTGGCCGCTGCCGTCAATGGCGACGACTTCGTCCCGTTCAACGAAGCCTTCTTCATCAAGCAACCCGGGCTGGGCGCCTCGGTGGCCTGGCATCAGGACGGCGTCACCCATTGGGGTAAGCCCGACTGGGACGAAGGCACACACGGCTTCAATTTCATGGCGCAGCTCTATGGCTGCACCGCGGCCAACGGCGTGTGGGTCGTGCCCGGCTCGCACAAGCTCGGGCGCGCCGACATCAAGGCGATGGCCGCTGCAGCCGGCTCCGACCGCCTACCCGACGCGGTACCGATCATCTGTGCCCCGGGCGATGTGGCCATGACCAACCGCCAGGCCGTGCATGGCTCGTTTGCCAACACCAGCACCGATTGGCGTGTCACGGTCAACATGGGCTTTCACCGCCGCCGCTCGGTACTGGGTGTGGTCAGTGGCGGCAGCCTGCACGGGCGCAAGGGCGTCTACGATGAGGCCCGCATCCAGGAGCGCTCGCGCATGATCGGCTATGGCATCGATGCGCGCCGCCAGCGCTTCCCGCAGGAAACACCGTTCGTATATCAGCCGCATGCGCAGTCGGGCGAGCACTATGCATGGAGCGAGGCGGTGCGGCCATTGATCCGCGACTACAACCTCATGGACCTGAGCATCTGAGCCGCACTCAACCGCGTCGCAGCCGACGGGCACACCACCATCATGTCTACGTGGTGGCCCTGGCGGATGAGGTCTGGAACGAGCCGGCCTTTCGCAAGGCCAACCCCGACTATGTGCTGGGTAAGCCCTTCGTGTACGTGGGCATGACCGGCCTGGACCCGGACCTGCGCTTCGATCGCCACAAGGCCGGCGTGCAGGCCAACCGCTTCGTGACGCTGTACGGGCTGCACCTGGTGCCGCAGCTTTACGAGGTCTACAACCCCATGCCCTACGAGGCCGCGCGCGAGATGGAAGTGGAGCTGGCCATCGGCCTGCGGGAAGCGGGGTTCGGGGTGTGGCAGGCGTGACGTAAGATTCATGCATCAACTGCTCGGCCTTTCAGCATGCGCACGACCCTTACGATTGACGACGATGTGTTATCAGCGGCCAAGCAACTGGCCCAACGAGAACACAAGACTGTGGGCGAAGTCATTTCGTCCCTCGCCAGACAAAGCTTGGCACGCTCTCATCGCTCTTCGCGTGCCGAACGTAACGGCATACCACTGCTGCCCACACGCAAAGCATCGTCCCCCATCACGCTGGAACTCGTGAATCAGCTGCGTGTTGAATTGTCCTGATGCGCTAACTGCTTGACGTCAACATCCTGATCACGCTGGTGGATCCAGCGCATGTCGATCATGACGCTGCGCATCTCGCACTTGTCTCACCCGACCCCGCACGAAAGCGCCCATGACCCCAACACCCGCTTCGCTTGATCTCACCACGCGGCACACGCTGCTCGGCATCTCCACGGCCACCCTCACCACTGTGCTGCTCAAGCATGGCCTGCGCAATGTCTGGCTGCGCGGCACGCGCCCGCTCGCACCCGGCCTGCCGCGCATCGCGGGGCGCGCGTTCACGCTGCGCTTCGTGCCGGCGCGCGAAGACCTTGCCACGCCCGCCTCCTGGGGCTCGCCCATTTCCACGCGAGCCGCCATCGAGGCCATGCCCGAGGGCTGCATCGCGGTGGTGGGTGCGCAGGGCTGCACCGATGCCGGCATCTTTGGCGACATCCTGTGCGCGCGCATGCAAAAGCGTGGCGTGGCAGCGCTGGTGAGCGATGGCGTGGTGCGCGACGTAGCGGGGGTGCTTGGCACGGGGCTGCCGGTCTGGTGTCAGGGCACCGCCGCGCCGCCTTCAGTGGCGGGCCTCACCTTCGTGGGCTGGCAGGAGCCGATCGACTGCGGAGGCGTGGCCGTGTTTCCGAACGATGTGATCGTGGTCGACCAGGATGGCGCCGTACTCATCCCGGCCGCCATGCTCGACGAAATCACTACTGCCGCCTTCGAGCAGGAACGCCAGGAGACCTGGATCATGAGCCAGGTGCAGGCCGGTGCAGCGCTGCCCGGGTTGTATCCACCCAATGCCGAGAACCAGGCGCGCTATGCGGCGTGGGTGAAGTCGCAGGGCTGATCGCTCGCATCAGGCCGGCGCCACGCGGACCGGCAATCATCTGGCCTGGACATGCATGCCCAAATTGGGCATGATCGAACCCAATATGGGCAAGACCGCCACCTCACCTTCATCAACCTACACGAGCCCAGCCGACGCCCTGTTCTCTGGAACACGGCAACGTCTGCTGGCCTGGTTGTTCGGCCAGCCCCACCGCAGCTTCTACTCAAACGAACTCATCGGACTGACGCAAAGCGGTTCGGGCGCGGTTCAACGCGAGCTCGCGCAGCTTTCCCAAAGCGGGCTCGTCACCACGAGAATGGTGGGCAACCAGAAACATTTTCAGGCAAACGCCAACGCCCCGATTTTCAATGAGCTGTGTGGCATCGTCCGCAAGACGGTAGGTCTTGCAGAGCCGCTGCGCCAGGCTTTGTCCCCGTTGGCCCAGCAAATTGATGCTGCATTCGTCTACGGGTCTGTGGCCACGCAATCCGACACCGCAGCGAGCGACATTGATGTGATGGTTTTGACCAGCTCGCTGACCTACGCAGAGGTATTCGAGGCGCTTGAAACTGCGCAGCAGACCCTCGGCCGAACCATCAACCCAACCCTGATAAGCCGGCAGCAGTTCAAGAAGCGGATGAAAGCGCATGAATCGTTTCTGACCCGGGTGATGTCCAAACCAAAACTTTGGATCATCGGAGGCGAGGATGCCCTCACCCTTTGAGAATCTGGCTGGGCCGGGAAAGTCGCTGAAAGTCGAGCCTGCAGACGCGCAGGAATTCATCGGTCTCAAGCGCTCCGGTCATGCTCGGCTAAAAGATGTGTCGAACACCTCGCTCTCGTTGGAAGGGCGCTTTGACCTGGCCTACAACGCTGCGCATGCCTTTTGCGTGGCCGCCTTGAGATGGCACGGCTATCGGCCAAGCCATCGGTATATCGTGTTTCAGCTGCTTCCCCATACGCTGGGGCTTGGGCCACAGGTCTGGCGATTGCTATCCAAGTGCCACGAGATGCGCAACCAATGGGAATACGAAGGCGATCTCAATATCGATGCAAGGCTCGTCACGGATCTTGTGCAGGCATGCAAGGCCGTCGCGGCGGGGGTCGATGCACTGGGTCCACTCGCGGACCCGCCGGCCTGACACGCTGTCTAACGCCGCTTACGAGCAAATATCAACGCGGCGTACCGCGAGGCACGCCCTGCAACCACCCCCTGAAGTCCTCCTTCCACCACTTCGCCTGCGCCGTGGTGCCGTGCCCGGCGGTCTGGGCACTGCCCGGCACCACCAGAAGACGGCCGTAGCGAATACGGGCCATCTCGCGCTCCATCACGCCCAGCTCGGGCGGGTTGCGCTCGTCATCCGCCGAGTTGATCGCCAGCACATGCGCCTCAATGCGTCCTAAGCCCGGCGAGGGGTCGTAGTCGCGCGAGGCATCCCACTGATACAGGTGGTTGTTGGCGTCGCCTGTGAACGGTGCCTTCAGGCGCGCATCGAGCAGCGCATCGGCCTTCGCGCGATTGGGCGCTGCCGAAAACAGCGCCTGATTGCCGCCGTTGGTGGCTACGCCATACATGACCGAGGCAAACTGCAGGCTGCGCGGCTGCAAGGTGTAATCGCCCCCGCGGTACTCGGGGTCGTTGCGGATCGAGTCGATGATCAGACGACGCGTCATCCAGTTACGGCCCGACATGGCCGTGGGCATCGAGGCCATCGGCACCACCGCATCCATCGCCTTGGGATAGCGGCTCGCCCAGACCCAGGCTTGCATGCCGCCCATGGAATTGCCCAACACCAGCCGCAGCCGCTTGATGCCCAGGCCTTCAGTCATCAGGCGATACTGGGCATCGACCATGTCCTCGTAGCTGTAGCGAGGAAACTTTGCGCGCAGACCGTCAGACGGTTTGCTCGATGCACCCGTGCCGATCGAGTCGGGCAGGATGATGAAATAGCGGCTCGCATCCAGCGGCTGCCCGGGACCGAACATCTCGCCGGCAAATGCTGCACTCAGCCAATTGCCACCATTTCCCGTCGTGCCGTGCAGCAGCATGACCGGCTCGCCGGCCGGGTTGCCCAGGGTGCGGTAAGCGATGGTCACCTGCGGCAGGGTCTCACCGGTGTGAAAGCGAAAGTCGCGGGCCACCCAGGTGGCGGTGCGCACAGGCGGCCACGCGGCAGGCGCCAGGCTCGCCGGCGCCGGACTGACCACTGGTGCAGGCGGCACCACCGCGACCGGCGCCTGCGCAGCCGAAGGCGCCTGATTGGCCCACGGCGCACAACCGGTCAGGGTCAAGGCCGCAGACAGCACCACGCACTTAGCGTGTCTCTTGATCCATGAAGCGCTCATGCGCGGTCTCCATTGACTCCCCTGCGTGATGGCAAAGGTCTGATGCGCCATCATGCCCTGAGCATGGAACGCCTCGTTTCAAAGTCTGTGCATACCCGGGCATGATCGCCGCTGCCGGTTTCAGCGTGCTGCCTGCGCCCGGCATTTCAGGCTCGGGGTATGCTCGGGCCTGACCAGCGACGCTCAAGCGTCCGACGACTTCATCGAGCGCCTACTCAAGGCGCCACCAGCCAGGGAGACTTCACCATGCGCCGCATCACCGCCCTCGGTTTTGCCGCTGTGTGCCTCAGTGCCTCAGCCGCCCAGGCCGCCATCACGCGCCTTGAAATCGTGAAGGTCGAGCCAGCCTTTGGTGGGCGCAGCTTCGGTGCAGCAGGCACCTTCGAGCGTGTGATGGCCAAGGCCCACGGCGAACTCGACCCGAGCTCACCAGCCAATGCCTCCATCCAGGACATCGCACTCGCCCCACGCAATGCGCGCGGACGCGTGGAATACGTGAGCGACGTGGAGATCGTGCGCCCGGCCGATCGCAGCAAGAGCAACGGCGTGCTGTTTTTCAACATCACCAACCGCGGCAACAAGGGCGCGCTGTCGCTCTTCAATGTCGACGTGCCGCCCAATCTCACCCAGATCAACAACCTGGAAAACCCCGGCGACGGCTTCTTGCAGCGCATGGGCTACACCACAGTGTGGTTCGGCTGGCAGGGCGATGTGCTGCCGGGCAACCATCGCATCCAGCTGAAGGTGCCGGTGGCGCGCAACACAGACGGCTCGCCGGTGACCGGCCTGGTGCGCTCGGAAATCGTCACCGCCACGCCCACCCACACGCTGAATGTGACCAGCGGCTGGTTCACCGGTGCGACACACGCGCCTTACCCGACCGCCGAGCGCGACCACACCAAGCCCTTCGCCGATGGCTTCGTGCCCAGGCTCACCATGCGTGCCAGCGCTCAGGGTCTGCCGATGACCGTCCCGCCCGGCGAGTGGTCGTTCGGTGCCTGCCCCGATGGCAAAACGGTCACACCCAGTGATACGCAGGTCTGCCTGAAGTGGGGCTTTCGCCCCGACCGCATTTACGAACTGAGCTACCGCGCCAAAGACCCGCTGGTGCTGGGCATCGGCTTTGCGGTCACGCGAGACCTGGCTGCCTTCCTCAAACACGACGCGGTCGATTCCAGCGGCACGGCCAACCCGGTGCGCATCCCGAACGCCAAGACCATCGTGATGGGCTCCTCACAGAGCGGGCGCTTCATTCGCTCGTTCCTGCATCGGGGCTTCAACCGCGACGAGCGCGGGCGCATGGTGTTTGATGGCGCACTGCCGCACATTGGCGGCGGACTGATGCCGCTGGATATCCGCTTTGCGCAGCCAGGCCGCTCGGCCGGCACCGAAACCGTCGACAACCTCTATCCCGGCACCGAGTTTCCCTTTGCCTATGGATCACTGACCGATCCCCTGACCGGTCGCACCCAGGGCATCCTGGACCGCTGCTCGGCCGACAAGTCGTGCCCGAAGATCCTGCATGCCGCCACTGCGCTGGAAATGTGGGAGTTGCGCCAGTCGCTGGGATTCACCGATCCGCTGGGACTGCGCGACCTGCCAGAGCCGGCTAACGTGCGCAGCTACATCATGTCGTCGACCCAGCACGCGAGTGCGCCCATGCCGCTGCCGGCCAAGGCCCCCTTTGCGGGATGCGAGCAGCAGTCCAACCCCAACCCGCAAACCTGGACCATGCGTGCCCTGCTGCAGGCGCTGACCGACTGGGTCAAAGAGGATGCATCGCCGCCTCCCAGCGAGCGGCCCACCATCACGCAAGGCAACCTGGTGGCGCCTGACCAGCTGCGCTTTCCCTATATTCCGGCCAACACCTACGGTGGCGTGACACGGCCAGCCGTGCGCTACCTGGGTCTGCACAATCCGCTGCACGTGCAGGACTACGGGCCGCAATTCAAGGCGGGCGATACCTCGGGTGTTGTGCTCACCGATCCGCCTTTAATCAGCACGGGCCGCTACAACAACCTGGTGGCGCAGGTCGATCAGGACGGCAACGACCTGGGCGGCATCCGCAATGTGTATGTGCAGGCCCCCATCGGCACCTACACCGGCTGGAACGTGTTCGACCGTTCGCGGTATGCCGACGGTTTCTGCACACTGCAGGGCAGCTTTATCCCGTTTGCTGCCACCCGCGAAGAACGCATTCGCACAGGCGACTCGCGCCTGTCGCTTGAAGAGCGCTATCCGAGCCGAGAGGCCTATGTAGCGGCTGTGCGCAATGCCGCGGCCGATCTGCTCGCCAAGCGCCACCTGCTGCCGGAAGACGCGCTGCGTCTGGTCGCGGAGGCTGAGCGTGATGGATGGACGAAGCGCCCCTGAGTAGATCGGGCACATTCAGCAGATCGAGCCGATCGACCCACCGACACAATACGCCTGATAGAAAAGATTTTTTCCCGGTATGACCTTGTTGCCGAATCCCTTGAACTGACCCTGGAGACCCCACGATGAGCCGCATGAAATTTGGCGCCTTCCTCGCGCCACACCACCCGATTGGTGAGCATCCCACCCTGCAGTTCCAGCGGGACATCGACCTGGTCGAACAACTGGACCGCCTGGGTTACGACGAGTTCTGGTGCGGCGAGCATCACTCCACCGGCTGGGAAACCATCGCCTCGCCCGAGATGTTCCTGGCAGCGGCCGCGCAGCGCTCGCACACCATCAAGCTGGGCACGGGTGTCATCTCGCTGCCCTATCACCACCCCTTTAACGTCGCCCAGCGCATCGTGCAGCTCGACCATATGAGCCGTGGCCGCGCCATCTTCGGCTCAGGCCCGGGTGCGCTCGCCTCCGACGCTTACACCCTGTGCATCGACCCGCTGGTGCAGCGCGACCGCCAGGACGAAGCCCTGGGCGTGATCAAGCGGCTGCTGGCCGGCGAAGACCGCTTCAGCTATGAGTGCGAATGGTTCAAGCTCAAGGACGCTCGCCTGCAGCTGCTGCCGCTGCAGGAAAAGCTGCCCATGGTGACGGCCTCCACGATCAGCCCCTCGGGCATGACCCTGGCCGGCAAATACGGCACCGGCGTGATTTCCATTGCCTCCACCGCTGCCGAAGGCCTGGCCGCATTGGCCACGCAGTGGAGCTTCGCTGAAGAAGCCGCGCGCAAGCATGGCAACACCGTCGATCGCAAGGACTGGCGCGTGCTGCTGTCGTGGCACATCGCCGAAACGCGTGAGCAGGCCCGCAAGGAAGCCGGTGCCGGCCTCATGCGCTGGAACAACGAATACATCTGCGAAACGCTCAAGCGCCTGGGCAGCAAGCCATTCACCAGCCCCGATCAGGCCGTGGACGAGACCGCCTTCTCACCGGGCGCGGCCGCGGTCATTGGCACACCCGACGACTTGGTTGCAGCCATCCGCAAACTGATTCCGCTCACGGGCGGCTTCGGCACCCTGGTGGGCTTCGTGCACGATTGGGCCAACCCCGAAAACACCCGACGCAGCTGGGACATGGTCGCCCGCTATGTCATCCCCGAGGTCAACCGCATGCTCGACGATTACCGCGAGTCGCGCATGAACGTGGTCAACAACCCCGAGCCCTTCCAGCAGCGCGACAAAGCGGTCATGAACAAGATCCTGGAGCACGACAGCGCAGCCGCCGCGTTGGCCAAGATGGCCAACACCGGGCGCCTGGCCATGCCCGGTGTCGCCGCGGGTCTGTCGAACAAGGCAGGCTGATCGCCGCTGCGCGAATGCTGCGCGTGTGGCACAGATCGCACGCGCAGCCCGTCAGTTCAGGATGACGACCCCAATGCTGGGGTCGCGCAACGCGCGCTCAAGGTGATCGGCTGCAGCCAGCAGCTTCACCAGCACGCGATCATTGCCGACGTTACCCAACACCACATGAATCAGCTTTGGGCGATAGCCCATCGCGGTCACCAGCACCGGGAAATCATCGTCTTTAGAAACAAGCACGAAATCGTGGTCCCGGGCAAATTCACACAGGCCGCGATCCGTCGCACGCTCCAGACCGAGCAACGCCACCTGACTCGTGCCTGGAAACCGTTCCTGCAGAGCCGGAACCAGTCGACGCGAGAGGTTTTCGTCAAGCAGCAGCTTCACACAGCGGCAGACACTCGGACTTCGTGGGATTCTCGCGCAGCCGCATAGGCGAGGCACGCTCTGAGATCTTGCTCGGTCAGTTCAGGAAAGTCCTCGAGGATTTGTTCGTGCGACAAGCCTTGAGCGAGCCATCCCAGAACGTCGCCCACACTGATGCGCAGGTCCCGCACACACGGCCGGCCTGACCGCCTGTTCGGATCATGGGTGATGAGAGAATGGTTCGAGTTCATCCGGCAAGGGTGACACAGGCTGCGATCGGCTTCAACGGTTGCGCATCTGAACCAGCATCCCTCCATAGACCTTTCCGAGCCATCGCTTGAGCTTCAAATGACCTCCTTCGACACCCTCGTCATCGGTGGCGGCGTGGTCGGCATGTCGCTGGCCTACGGCCTCGCCCGCGCGGGCGAGCGTGTCGCCCTGCTCGATCAGGGCGACGATGCACTGCGTGCGGCACGGGGCAATTTCGGGCTGGTATGGGTGCAGGGCAAAGGGCTGGGGCGACCGCCGTATGCGCGCTGGACCATGCAGGCCGCACGGCAATGGCCCGCGCTGGCGGCCGAGCTGCTCGAGGGCACTGGCGTGGACGTGGAGCTCTCGCAGCCAGGCGGGCTCTCGATGTGCCTGAGCGATGCGGAGCTCGCCGAACGGGCTGCGCAGCTGGCACAACTGCGCGCCGATTTGGGTGGCGACTATGCCTTCGACATTCTGGATGCAGGCGCCGTGCGCGCGCTCATCCCTGAAACCGGGCCCGATGTCGTGGGTGCGGTCTGGTGCCCACTTGATGGCCACGTGAACCCGCTGCGGGTCTTGCGCGCTTTCGTTCAGGGCTTTGAACAGCTGCGCGGCGTGCTGGTGCCGGGCGTGACGGTGCAGCAGATCGAAGCGCGCGCAGGCGGCTTCATCGTGCACACGCCGCAGGCGTGCTTCGATGCGCAGCGCGTGGTGCTCGCCGCAGGCTTGGGCAACCGTACCCTCGCCCCCATGGTGGGTCTGAGCGCGCCGGTGTCACCAAACCGCGGACAGATCCTGGTCACCGAACGCCTGCGGCCCTTCCTCAAACATCCCACGCTCTACGTGCGCCAGACCGGTGAGGGCATCCTGCAATTAGGCGATTCAAAAGAGGATGTGGGTCTGGACGACCACACCACGCTGACGCAACTGTCCATGATTGCTGCACGCGCCCTGCGCTGCTTTCCGCTCCTGGAAGCCGTCAACATCGTGCGCACCTGGGGCGCGCTGCGCGTCATGAGCCCGGATGGCTTTCCGATCTACCAGGCATCCGAACAGTGCCCGGGCGCGTTCGTGGTGACCTGCCACAGCGGCATCACGCTGGCCGCGCAGCATGCCGGCGCACTGGTGGACTGGATTCGCGGCGCACCGCAGCCTCAGGACATCATGGACTTTCACGCCGAGCGCTTCGATGTTCAAGCCGCTTGAAGGCAGCACGCCAACCACCACCGTCCCATTCCTGATGGACGGGCGAGCGGTGCAGGCCCAGCCCGGCGAGATGCTGGCCACGGCCCTGCTGCGCGCGGGTGTGGACCGCTTCCGCGAGACACCAGTCTCAGGCTCACCGCGCGGGCCGCTGTGTCTGATGGGCGTGTGCTTCGACTGTCTGGTGCAGGTCAACGGCCGGCCCAATGTGCAAGCCTGCATGACACCGGTCGAAGCCGGCATGGTCGTGCAATGGCAGCGCGGCGCCCGCAGCCTGCAAGGCGACACATGATGCAGGCCGAGTCACCCGCGTGCACGCATGACGTCATCGTCATCGGCGCCGGGCCGGCAGGCATGGCCGCGGCCACCACCGCAGCGCGCCTGGGCCTGCGCGCCGCGCTGCTCGATGAACAGGCTCATGCCGGCGGCCAGATCTGGCGCGATGTGGGCAGCGCCAATGCACGCATCGCCACGTTGTTGGGCCCCGATTACATGCAGGGCCGACAGGCCGTCGAAGCACTGCAGGCGAGCACGGTGGATGTCATGCACGGCACACTGGTGTGGGATGTGAACCGTGATCTCACTGTGACCGCACTGCGCGCCGGCCGTGCGTTTCAGCTGCGTGCCCCGCAACTGATTGCGGCCACCGGCGCGCTGGAGCGGCCCACACCCATTCCCGGGTGGACCTTGCCTGGGGTGATGAACGCAGGTGCCGCGCAGATTGCGCTCAAACATGCCCAGAGCATCCCCAGTGGTCCGGTCGTGCTGGCCGGCGCAGGCCCATTGCTGCTGCTGGTGGCCTGTCAGCTGGCCGAGGCGGGCGCCGATGTGCAGGCGGTGGTTGAAACCAGCACGCCCGCGCATCGGCTCGCCGCACTCAAGCACCTGCCCGCCGTGCTTGGCACCCGCACCGCAATGGCTGCCCTGGCGAAGGGCCTGGGCTTTCTGGCGCGACTGCGGCGCGCAGGCGTGCGCCGCTTCACCGCGGCTCGCGGGCTGATCGTGCTGGGCGACCAGCGTGCTCAGGGGCTGCGATTCACCTCGCAGGGCCGCACGCATGAAATCGCCGCCGAGACCGTGCTGCTGCATCACGGCGTGGTGCCCAACACGCAACTCTCACGCCTGATGCGCATCGAGCATGCGTGGCATCCGGCACAGCAGGCCTGGCACGTGGTCACCGATGCATATGGCCAGACCTCGTTGCCGGGCCTGCGCATGGCCGGCGACGGCACCGCCATCGCCGGCGCGCTGGCCGCACAGGCGAGTGGCACGCTGGCAGCTTTGGGCGCAGCCCACGCACTGGGACGCGTCGATACGCAGGCCCTGCAGCGCGAAGCTGCGCCGTTTGCACGCGCGCTGGCGCGCGAACAACGCATCCGACCGTTCCTGGATGCGCTGTATCGACCCCCGGCCGAAATCCTCATGCCCGCAGACGACACCCTTGTGTGCCGCTGCGAAGAAGTGACCGCAGGCCGCGTACGCGAAATGGCCCGCCTCGGTTGTCAGGGCCCCAATCAGACCAAGTTCTTCAGCCGTTGCGGCATGGGTCCGTGTCAGGGGCGGCTGTGCAGCATTCCGGTGACGCAGCTGCTGGCCGATGAGCTGGGCCGCTCACCCGCTGAGGTGGGCGCCTATCGCATTCGCGCGCCGCTCAAACCTGTGCCTCTGAGCGCGATCGCTTCCATGCATACGCATTCTGACGCTGGAAGCACCGAACACTGAGCACCAAGCACTGAGCGCTTGGCGCTAAGCCCTGCACTCGACCTGCTCAGCACGGGGTCCAGCGCCCGTGAGGCAGGCCCGCTCAGGCAGCGCCTTCCTTCACGACTCGGTTGCGCAAGGTGCCCAGCCCGGTGATGCTCACTTCCACCAGGTCGCCATGTACCAGATTGGGCGACACGCCGTCTGTCCCCATCCACACGATGTCGCCGGGATACAGCGTGAGGTAGCGGGTCATGGTGCTCAGATAGCGGGCTATGCCGAAAAGCATGTCGTTGGTCTTGAAGTGCGAGGTGAGCTTGCCGTTGACCCGCACCTCGGTCTGCATGGCGTCCAGGTCCACATCGGTATCGATCCAGGGACCCATCGGCTTGAAGGTGTCGGTGTTCTTCGAGCGCCAGAAGGTGCGGTCCGACTTCTGCCAGTTGCGCTCGCTCATATCGTTGCCGATGGTGTAGCCCAGCACGCACGACAACGCATTGTCTTCGGTCAGATGCTTGGCCTGCTTGCCGATCACCACGACCAGCTCACCCTCGTACTGCACGGCCTCGGTCGCATCGGCCGGCACAATGATGTCTTCGCCCTGCGCAATCAGCGCATTGCTCGCGCGATAGCCCATGTCGGGTTGACTGGGAATGTTCACACCGTGCCCTGCGCCCATCTCGCGGATATGCGCGACGTAATTGAGCCCGGCGGCATAGAACGTGCGCGGGATGACCGGCACTTCAATCTTCACCTGCTCCAATGCGTGCGTGCGCCCGGTGCGCTGCCAGCCGTTGAACGGATCGCCACTGACCGCCTCGATGCGGGTCCCCTCAAGCAAGCCATATCCCGGCGCACCGCCGTCCGAAAAACGTATCCAGCGCATCGCGTTCATCTCCCGTTAAAGGCCGCAATCTACGTGTTGCGCCGCATGCGGGCAATCAGGCCACGGTGCGGCCAACGGCGAGCTGCTGAGCGTAGCTGCGAAGAAGGCACGGGTGTTTCTTGCGCAGGATTGAAACGTGCCTCACTCCGTGTCACTCAACTTCTGTTGAACCCTCGCCCTTTAAGCCTTATGTTCGCTGATCCATTCGCGACACACCCCCGGTTAATTTAGCCTCCATGTCCTCGCTCTCGCCTCAGTTGGATGACGCCTCCAGGCTATCCGCGTTAGCGCGCTCCGGCCTGCTTGACTCCCTGGCAGAGCCCAGTTTCGACCGGGTCTCGAGCCTCGCGTCGCGCCTGCTCAACGCGCCGGTGGCCTTGCTCTCGCTGGTGGATGATCGCCGGCAGTTCTTCAAATCGGCGATCGGGCTGACTGGTCAGGCCGCAACCGACCGCGAAACGCCGCTCACTCACTCCTTCTGCCAGCATGTCGTGACATCGGGTGCGCCGCTTGTGGTGGACGATTCCCTCCAGCACCCGCTGGTGAACACAAACCAGGCCATTACCGACCTGAACGTCAAAGCCTATCTCGGTGTGCCGGTTACCGACCCCGACGGTTTTGTGCTGGGCTCGTTTTGCGTCATCGACGGTCACCCGCGGTCATGGTCAGAGAGCGATCTGGCCACGCTGAAAGATCTGGCTGCGTTGGTGATGACCGAGCTTGCGCTGCGCCGTGAGATCAGCGACCGACGCGCCGCGCAGGCGGCGCTGCTTAAACAGAACAAGGCGTTGGCCGCAGCCCGCGACGAGGCGGAGTCCGCCGTGCGGGCGAAGGCCGCCTTTCTGGCCAACATGAGCCACGAAATCCGCACGCCCATGAACGCGGTCATCGGCATGACCGAATTGCTCGAAACGACGGCGCTCGATGCCGAGCAACGCGAATTCACCCAGACCATCCGCACCGGCGGCGAAACGCTGATCTCCCTGATCAACGACCTGCTTGATCTGTCGAAGATCGAAGCCGGCAGGCTGGAACTTGAACACAAACCCGTGGTCCTGAGCGCGTGCATCCATGAAGCGACGCAGCTGGTGGGTTATGCCGCGCGTGCCAAGGGGCTGGCGCTGCGCAGCGTCCTGAGCCCTTCGTTGCCGCAGGCTTTCTGCACCGACCCGACCCGCCTGCGCCAGATTCTGGTCAACCTGCTTGGCAACGCGGTGAAATTCACCTCATCGGGCGAGGTCGTGCTGAGCGTGTCGCAGCCCAACCCTGCCATGCTGCGATTTGAAGTGCGCGATACCGGCATTGGTATCCGTGCAGACCAGCTCGAGCGCTTGTTCAAACCATTCAGCCAGGCCGACGCATCGACCACACGGCTATACGGCGGCTCCGGACTGGGTCTGGCCATCTGCCAGCGGCTGGTGATGCAGATGGGGGGCAACATCGGCGTCGATTCAGTACCGGGTCAGGGATCGGGCTTTCACTTCGAAATTCCCTTTGAGCCCGCGCCGGTCCCGTCACCCGTCGGACAGGTTCACCCCACGGGGTCTGCGCCCGCTCAGGCGCTGAACATCCTGATCGCCGAAGATCACCCGGTCAATCAGCGGGTGGCCCAGCTCATGCTCAGGAGTCTGGGGTGCGAAGCCACCCTGGTCTCGGATGGCCTGCAGGTGCTGCAGGCCTTGTCGCAGACCCATTTTGATCTGGTGCTGCTCGACCTGCAGATGCCGCAACTCGATGGCCTGGAATGCGCGCGGCGCATCCGCAGCCAATCCCCCGGTGCGTTGAAACCCTGGATCGTCGCCGTCACCGCAAATGTGGTGTCGGGTGAACAGGAGGCCTGTATGGCTGCCGGCATGAACGATTTTCTGGCCAAGCCGGTCACCACCGAGGCCCTGCGTGCTGCCCTGGCGCGCTGCCTGACCGCGGTATCAGCCACCGCGGTCTAAGAGAGAGCCGCATCCCGCTCGAGCCTGAATACGAAAAGTACTTGGATGGCGGGGCATGCCGGGTGCCTAAGCGCTGATCCGACCAGCGCATCGAACCGACTGAGGCAACCGTTCATGGGCACTCCACTTTCAAACCCGATCGACGGGCCTCGCGGATGCCGACGGAAGGCTTGTCCATGCGCAGGCTCCCGGCCATAAGTGGACGATGCCGGGATTGTCTCTGGGGCAGGTCTTTGGCGGTGAACCCCGGCGCCACTCGGTAGCGGAGCCACCGCCATACCAAGCTGGCGACTCGACCTTGTGATGACCAGCCTTTCGCGTGGGAAGGAACCGCACCGCTCCATGTTGTTGGCAGCGGCCAGCACAGGCAGTCAGCTAAAGGACGTCCCTGCCGAGCCAGCCCGAGGGCCCGTTGTCCAAATTTATCCAACAGCTTGTTGGACTAAGCCGAATACAAGTGCCTCTGAAACCCCACGAATACCCGCCGCACCTGGTCCGGCCGGCCGAGATCCGCAAAGGCATCAGCAATCGCATTGCGGTACTTGAGCTTCAACAAGGGTGAGAGCTTCTCGGCGTCGAGTTCGTCCACGCCCTGCGCCACATACTGCGCGAGCACGAAGTCGATGAAGGCGCGCTGCTTGTCGGTGAACTCAGCTCCGGTGGCAGCCTTCGCCGCAGCGGCCCGTTCGGCGCGCGACACCGGGGGCGCAGCGAAAGACACATACGCCAGCACATCGAACAGGTCGCTGTTCTCGGCCTCGATGACCTTCTGCATCTCGGCCAGCGGCTCGCGCCCAAAGCCCTTGTCTGCCAACCCCGCCAGAAGCTTGCGACGAGTATCGGGGTCGCTCCACAGGCGGCGCAGTTCGTCCTCGTCCTTGAAGAACTCGGGCAGGGCACCAAAGAGCGACTCCAGAAATTGCGCAGCCGACATCGGCCGCCCGTCCGCACTCCAGAAGGAGGTGGCTGTCATGTGCTGAAGCTGACGCTCCTTGCCGTCGGCCAGCCGCACCTTGATCTTCGCGGTCGGCTTTTCCTCAGCCTCGGTCTCAGTTGGCGTGGGCTCGTTCACCACTCCTGGTGGCGGCTTGCCATCGGTAGTCAGTACCCGCGGCTCGGGCTCCACCGGCTCGCCGTCCCACTCGGGGTCGCTGAACAGGTGGTGGGCCTTCACGAAGTCGTGGATGGTGAAGTAGTCCTTCCCATCGTAGAGCCGCGTGCCGCGCCCGATGATCTGCTTGAACTCGATCATCGAGTTGATCGGACGCATCAGGACGATGTGCCGCACGTTGCGCGCATCCACACCCGTCGAGAGCTTTTGCGAGGTGGTGAGGATGGTCGGAATGGTCTTCTCGTTGTCCTGGAAGTCGCGCAGGTGTTGCTCGCCCAGAGCACCGTCGTTGGCAGTGACGCGCACGCAGTAGTTCGGGTCGGCCACCGTCTTGCGCTGGTTGATCAGGTCTCGCACAGCCAGCGCGTGCAGCTGGGTGGCGCAGAACACAATCGCCTTCTCGCGCGGGTCGATGGCGTCCATGAAGATCTTCACGCGATAGGCCTCGCGCGACTGAATCTCGATGAGCCGGTTGAAGTCCCTCTCCTCGTAACGACGGCCGTCCTCGATGTCGCCCTCGACGATCTCGTCATCGGGCGTGTAGACATACTCGTCGAGCGTCGTGGCGATCTGCCGCACCTTGAAGGGCGTCAGAAAGCCATCGTTGATGCCTTCCTTCAGCGAGTACTGGTACACCGGCTCGCCGAAGTAGGCGTAGGTGTCGGCGTTCACCGTGCGCTTGGGCGTGGCGGTCAGGCCCAGCTGCACCGCAGCACTGAAGTAGTCGAGGATGGCCCGCCAGCTGCCTTCGTCGTTCGCCCCGCCGCGATGGCACTCGTCGATGACGATGAAGTCGAAGAAGTCGGGCGGGTACTCGCCGAAGTAGGGCGACCCGCCGGGGCCGCTCATGAAGGTCTGGAAGATCGTGAAGAAGACGCTGCCGTTCTTGGGCACGCGGCCCTTGCGCCGGATGTCGGCCGGGTCGATCCGCACCAGCGCATCGTCGGCAAAGGCCGAAAAAGCGTTGTAGGCCTGGTCGGCCAGGATGTTGCGATCGGCCAGGAACAGGACGCGCGGCCGACGCGAAGGTTCGGTGCCGCTGCGCCAGTCGTTCAGGTTCCAGCGGCTGTAGAACAGCTTCCAGGCGAGCTGAAAGGCGATGAAGGTCTTGCCGGTGCCGGTAGCCAGCGTGAGCAGAATGCGGTCGCGACCCTGGGCGATGGCCTCGAGCACACGCGCAATCGCGATCTCCTGGTAGTAGCGCCCCTGCCAGGTGCCGCCCTTGTCCTCGAACGGAATGGCCGCAAAGCGCTCGCGCCAGACGGCGGTGGCCGGATCGGCCTGCTCAAAGGTCTGCGCCCAGAGCGCCTCGGGGCTGGGGAAGCCCGCCACGTCGCCCTCGGCGCCGGTGGCCATGTCGATGCCGTAGACGGCTTGCCCGTTTGTGCTGTAGGTGAAGCGCACCGCCAGCTTGGCGGCATAACGCTTGGCCTGCCCCACGCCCTCGGTGTGCGCCTGCGCCCAGGCCTTGGCCTCCACCACCGCGAGCTTGGTGTTGCGATAGACCAGCACATAGTCGGCGATCTCGGCCCGCGCGCGGCGGCCCTGGCCGGCGCCAGCCGCGCCAGGCTGCAAGCGCCCGAGTGTGATGCCGTGCTCGCGCAGCACCCGGCTGCCTTCGACCACGCCCCAGCCAGCGGCCTTCAGCGCAGGGTCGATATGCTCGGCACGGGTTTCGGCTTCGTTCATGGGCAAAGCGAATTGCCGTAAGCTTCGTGGCAAGTGGATTGGGAGTGCCCGGTCGGCGCTATAGCCTCGGTGAGTGTCATCGGGGCTTTTCGCTTTCTGGAGCCGCTCCAGGGGCTTCGATCAAAACCCGATCAAGAAACTTCTGGCCCACAAACACAAGGTAAGCCATTGATTTACTGAGGATCAAGCCGTTGGCATTCGCCAAACAGCCTCCCAGCATCAAAACCCGATCAAGAAAATCAGGCCCACTTCGGCACATAGCCGGCCCTCGGATGATCTGGATCGGCAACCCGGATCAAGCCAGCCTCCAGCGCCCTGCCGATCACCTGTGACGCTTGTGAAGCGTTCTTCGGTTCGATCCCTAAACGCGCACACAACGTCGCGTTCTTCATCTTCTCCCCGCTCAAAAACTTGAGAACGGAATGGAAGTAGCAAGCCCGCACCCGCTCATCGGCGGTCATGTCGGCGAAAGTGCGGGGCCCATACAGCACCACGCGCATGGCACCATCGTCCGGCTGGAACAAGGGCGGCGGCAGTTGGAAAAGCTCGACAGCCGAGATTACCTTATCGAGCCCGCTGCCTTGTTCTTCACAGAAGCCCATTCGGCGCATCAGCGAAGACAGTGCCTCGTTACGGGAGCGCGGCGGAAGGTCGATCATGCGGTCGGCCGCCACTAGCGGCCGGCCGGGATTGGTGATCTCGATGCGATCGGCAAACACCTCCACCTGTGGCCCGGCACCGGTGACCGTCATGTCCTGATGGATCAGGGCGTTGGCCAGCAACTCGCGAATGGCCAGCGCCGGGAACAAGGGATGCGCCTGGCGCAGCGCGGCACCGATATGTTCATTGCGGGGTAACCAGGCGTTCAGGGTCTCCACAAGTGCCTCGAACGCGGCTGCATAACCCCGGTCTTCATCGTGGCGGTGAATAACAGCGGCCGCCCGATTCGGACCGCCATAGGCCACCATACGTACGCCCTTGCGGGCGAGGCTGGGGCCAAACGCGCTTAGCCGGCCTGCCAGCAAAATGGCACCCAAATTAGTGATGTTCCACTGGCCGCCCACGTCCGCAGCAATGAGCCGGTCCGCCTCCAGCTTCTCAAGGATGCCAGCACGGTTGTCAGGCAGTGGCTGCAGGGTCAAGCGGAAGTACATTGGGTAGTCGAGCAGCGTCAGCACCTCGTCGGCCGAGGCGTAAGCGCGCGCCACCTCTGCCTCCCACCGGTAGGGTCGCAGACGCTCGATCAACCGCTGGAAACGCTCGGGATAATCTGTGAGCTTGGGTGTGGCGCTGCCGATGCGGACGTAGGGGATATTCTGGAAACACACTGGCGAACCAGGCGCCGCCGGGATCTCCAGCAGCACGAGCCGACCCAGCGGGTGTACTACCACTCGAAAGCCGAAAGCCGGACTTGGCTGCAGGTTCTGCGCCAGCCAGAAGGCCAGCGGCTGCTTGCGTACAAGGGTCGCATCAGGCTCGAAGGCGGTACCCACCACATGGTGCGTGCCGTCCTCCACACCCCAGACCATATAGGCCGTGTCCTGCCCCTCGATGCGCGCGGCGTTCGAAAGCGCCGAGACCCGCTTGCCCATGCCTTCGGGGTCGGTGTTCTCGTGCTTGAACTCGACCCAGGCAGTCTCTGCAGGCAGCGCGCGCAGATCGTCGATCAGCGCGACGTCGCGCGGTGATCTGGTGGGCGCGGGGGACACGGTCATCAGAGTTGCCCGCTGAAAGCCTGGTAGAGGAGGGTCTGCTTAAGTTCGTCGAGGGCAGTGATTTTGCGCTGGTAGTAGCCTGCAAGACTTTCAGTTTCGTCGCGGATTTCCATTGCCGCAGCAACTATGTTCTTTTGCTCGACAACAGGCGGCAAGTGCAGGACGACTTCCTTAGCCGCGCCCACATTGAAGTGCTTTTGCGCTGCGCCAACCAGCTTGGCGCCGACCAAGCCCTTCCCAAAGGACGAATTGAAAAACGCAGCGAGAAAATGAGGGTCAACCTCAGGGCCAGGCTTCACGATCACTAGGTCGCTGCAATTCGCAACGCCTAACGACTCGGGAATTACCGCAGCGGTGCCTGGGTAACCTGTCCTAACGATCGCAAGGTCGCCTGCGGCCAGACTGGACTTCGCCAAGGAGGCGTGGAATGCCTCGTCGATGAAGACCAAGTTTTCCATCGACACCAAGAACGGTCTAATGTTCTGTGACCTAAGAAAGGGTATACCACTCGGTTTGTATAAGTTGGCCATGGACCCTACATGGCCAACCGTGATCCGAATACACAGGCTGCTGAGCACCCGATCACTCCAGCCTGAATGCCGCGCTGAGAAAACCTTCATCAGATGGCTCTCGAAAACCTCCCGCGCATTCCGCAGATTCTTCTCGGCATGGGCCTTGGCGGTGGCGATGGCCTCGAAGGCTTCGTCGAGGATGGCGACGATGCGGCGCTGTTCCAGGAGTGGCGGGTAAGAAAAGGGCAACGCGTATAGCGCCTCCTTGTCTAGGTGTGGAATCGCGGCGCCAGTCTTGGCACCGTTGAATACTTCGAAAGTTGAGTCCAAGAAGGCCCGCAGGTAGGCGTCGTCGATATCCCCCTTCTTGGCAAGCTTGCCCATAGTGGACGAAAGGATGCCTCTGAAGCCGGTGAATACCTCTCCTGAGTTCGAGCCGTCGCAAATGATTATGGTTTCGTGCTCAGCGACCGGGACCGAATTCCGATCGTTGATAGATGCAAACTTGGGCTCTTGGCTGCCGCGCATCACCTTGGCTACTAGGTACGGTAGATCAGCGTCGGACGCTTCTGGCTTTAGTTTTGGCTTGCGCCCCTTGACAATCTCACAGAGGTCGCCAAGCCGTTGAGTTCGCCACCCGGCCCTCACGTCAACAAGTCCCGGATCGTCGCCAACACTTCAGCGCTCTCGGCATCCAGCGCCTCGATCTCATCCAGGATCTCCTGCGGCGTGCGCATCACCACCTCGCCGCCGCCGTTCGGGTTCTTAACCGACAGGTCCCAGGTGCTGGTGTCGATGGCCGCCACGTCCACCGACCAGCTCTGCTGGGAGTCCGCAAAGGTCTTCTGCCGCGCGATGAAGTCCGCCAGATCGTCGTCGTTCAGCGGGTTGGTCTTGCCCAGGCTGCGGCCGGGGTCGAGTTGGTAGAACCACACGCGGCGCGTGGGCGCGCCCTTCTCGAAGAACAGCACCACGGTCTTCACGCCCGCGCCCTGAAAGGTGCCGCCGGGGCAGTCCAGCACCGTGTGCAGGTTGCAGCTTTCCAGCAGCAGCTTGCGCAGACTGGTGCTGGCGTTGTCGGTGTTCGACAGAAACGTGTTCTTGATGACGATGGCCGCGCGGCCGCCGGCCTTCAGCGCCTTGATGAAGTGCTGCAGGAACAGGAAGGCCGTCTCGCCGGTCTTGATGGGGAAGTTCTGCTGGACCTCCTTGCGCTCCTTGCCGCCGAAGGGCGGGTTGGCCAGGATCACCTCGTAGCGGTCGCGGTCCTGGATGTCGTTGAGGTTCTCGCCCAGCGTGTTGGTGTGGACGATGTTCGGCGCCTCGATCCCGTGCAGGATCATGTTCATCACGCCGATCACATAGGCCAGGCTCTTCTTCTCGCGGCCGTAGAAGGTGCGCGTCTGCAGCGTGGCCAGGTCGTCGGTGGTGGCAGCCTGCTGGCTCAGGTACTCGAAGGCCTCGCACAGGAAACCGGCCGAGCCGCAGGCGCCGTCGTAGATGCGCTCGCCGATCTTCGGGTCCAGCACGCGGATCATGGCGCGGATGAGCGGGCGTGGCGTGTAGTACTCGCCGCCATTGCGCCCGGCGTTGCCCATGTTCTTGATCTTGGCTTCGTACAGATGCGAGAGCTCGTGCTTCTCGGTCTGCGAACGAAAGCGCAGCTCGTCCACCAGGTCGATCACATCGC